>Ga0206999_10034_pt2 | contig 29557 bp, 23 predicted proteins | sample Alteio_BWMinCont_92_FD_153482 | JGI IMG/M metagenome (GOLD analysis project Ga0206999, IMG submission 153482) | Enriched cells from forest soil in Barre Woods Harvard Forest LTER site, Petersham, Massachusetts, United States -... | ecosystem: Environmental > Terrestrial > Soil > Temperate forest >...
GAGTGGGGCACCGCCGTCAACGTGCAGGCGATGGTCTTTGGCAACACGGGCAACACCTCCGGCTCCGGCGTGGCCTTCACGCGCGACCCGGCTTCGGGTGAAAAGATTTTCTACGGCGAATTTTTGATGAACGCGCAGGGCGAAGACGTCGTCGCCGGGGTGCGGACGCCCCAGCCGGTGATCGAACTCAAGCAGGTCATGCCCAGCGCCTATGGCGAGTTGGACCGCATTCGTGGCACGCTCGAAAAACATTTCCGCGATATGCAGGACTTTGAGTTCACCATTCAGGACCGCAAAGTTTTCATGCTCCAAACGCGCAACGGCAAGCGCACCGGTGTCGCCGCCGTCCGCATTGCCTGCGAGATGGTGAAGGAAAAGCTCATTGACTGGCAGACGGCCGTCATGCGCGTGCCCGCCGACCAGCTCGACCAGGTGCTCGCACCGATTTTCGACCGCGATGCGCTGCAGAAGGCTCCCGTCATCGCCACCGGCCTGCCCGCCGGCCCGGGCGCGGCGTCAGGGAAAATTTATTTCAACGCCGAACGCTCCGTCGAGGCCGCCGCCAAGGGCGAGAAAGTTTTGCTCGTGCGCATCGAGACTTCGCCGGAAGACCTGCGCGGCATGATTGCCGCCGAAGGCATTCTGACCGCGCGCGGGGGCGTCAGCTCGCACGCCGCGCTCGTGGCGCGCCAGATGGGCAAAGTCTGCGTCTGCGGCGCCAGCGCGCTGCACATTGACTACGGGACAATGACTCTTTCCGTCGGCTCAAACAAATTCAAGGAAGGCGAATACCTCTCGATTGATGGCACCTCGGGCGCGGTTTACGCCGGGCAGGTTAAAACCGCCCCATCGGAAATCATCCAGGGCCTCCTGCACGGCGACGCTAAGGCGCGCGCGGGCTCGACGTATAAAAACTTCGCACAGTTGATGAAGTGGTGCGGCCAGTCGTCGCGCCTGCAAGTACGCACCAACGCCGACAGCCCGGAGCAGACGCGCAACGCCGTGTCCTTTGGCGCGACGGGCATCGGCCTGTGCCGCACCGAGCATATGTTCTTCGAGGGCAACCGCATCTACGCCGTGCGCGAAATGATTGTCGCCGAGTCGTATGAAGATCGCAAAGCCGCGCTAAACAAGCTCCTCCCCTACCAGCGCGAGGACTTCGCCGGCATCTTCACCGCCCTCAAGGGCCTGCCCGCGACGATCCGCCTGCTTGACCCGCCGCTGCACGAATTCCTCCCGCACGATGACGTGACCATCCGCGAAACCGCGGAGAAAATCGGCGTCAAGCCCGAGATGGTTTCGCGCCGCGTGGCTGAACTCCACGAGTTCAACCCGATGCTCGGGTTCCGCGGCTGCCGCCTCGGCGTGTCGTATCCGGAAATTTCGGAGATGCAGTGCCGCGCGATTTTCGAGGCCGCCGCCGACGTGCAAAAGAAAGGCATCAAGGTCCGCCCGGAAATCATGATCCCGCTGGTGGGTTTCAAAAAGGAACTCGATTTGCAGGTCGAAATCGTCCATCGCGTCGCCGCAGAAGTGGCCAAGCACAAGAAAACGAAATTTGACTACCTTGTCGGCACGATGATTGAAGTGCCGCGCGGCGCCATCACGGCCGCCGAAATCGCACAGACCGCGCAGTTCTTCTCCTTCGGCACAAACGACCTCACCCAGACGACCCTCGGCATGAGCCGCGATGACTCGGGCACGTTCCTGCCGAAATATCAGGAACAGGAAATCGTGAAGAAAAACCCCTTCGCGAGCATTGACCAGGCCGGCGTGGGCGAGTTGATGAAAATCGCCGTTAAAGGCGGTCAATCCACCAACCCGAAAATCAAGCTCGGCATCTGCGGCGAACACGGCGGTGACCCGGACAGCGTGAAGTTCTGCCACAAAATCGGCCTGACGTATGTGAGCTGCTCGCCCTTCCGCGTGCCGACCGCCCGGTTGGCCGCCGCGCAAGCCGCGATTGCGGAAGCCAAGGCAAAGAAGAAATAATCTCCGGTCACGGATTTGCTAAAAGGGCGCAGATTACTCTGCGCCCTTTTTTATTGCTCCGATCAATTACTGCCCAGAGGTCGTTGTCGGAGCAGGCGTACCGGAAGCCGGGGCTGACGCGCTGGAAGCCGTTGAGACAGGCGAGGCGCCCCGCCCTCGTCCGGAGCCGAAACCCGGCCCAAAACCCGCTCGGCCACGACCGCCGCGCGGGGGCAATGGTTCGAGGGGGACTTTGAAGTCGTTGGGCAAAGGCTGCGGGTGCTGGGGGTCGAAGCTGCCGGCATCGTCCACGAGGTATTTAGCCAAATCCAATTTGTTCTGCTTGATGCCTTCGACGATGCAGCGCGAAAAAAGATAGCCGCCATAGGTGCGCTGGTGCAGGCCCTCGGCGGTATAAACCACTTGCGACATCTGCGGGCCGAGATCCAACGCCTGGTCAACCTGTATGCTTAGGGCGTTCAGGTCAATGGACGCCACTCCGGCCTCCTTGGCGGCATCCATCGCATCCTTGGGGTAATTGCGCAGGCCGGTGGTGTTAATCGCGCCGGTGCCGGCGTTTATTTTCGTCATCGGGGAAACAATGACGGGAATCGCGCCCTTGGCCTTGGCCTCAGCGGCATATTGCTTGAGTAGATTTTTGTAATCCTCCCCCTCGACATAGGTGTTGGGCCAGTCGCCCTCATGGTCATCGGGCGGCCAAATCGCGTTGTGGCCGGTTTTGTTGAGGTCGTTGGTGCCAAATTGCATGAAGACGTAATCGCCGGGTTTGATTTCGCCCAGAATTTTGTCCCAGCGGTGTTCCGCGCGAAAGGCCTTAAGGGTCTCGCCCGATTCCGCAAAATTGGCCACGACGACCGGCGGCTTGAACCAGCGCGCGAGCATCTGCCCCCAGGTGCCGTAAGGCTCGGTGCGCTGGTCGGTGACGGTCGAATCCCCCATGATGAACACCGTGACCGGGTCCACCGCCTTTTCGATTTCGACGGAGGTTACCGCGGGCTTGGTGTCGCAAAATTCGAGCGTGAGTTTGTCATCCCATGTCCGGGTGGTGAGCTGGCCAGCGGCGTCCACCTCCTGCACGTCGAGTTTGATTTTGGTGCCGTCGGGCAGCACGGGCCGGCGCACGCTGGCGTAAAAAGTTTTGGTCACGAATTTGCCCGGGTCGGTATGGATGTGTTCGAGCATGAGGCGACGGGACTCGGCCTTGACTGTCGTAATGGATTCCTCCTTCGCGTCACCGAGCGTGACTGTGACCTTGTAATTCCCCTCCGGCAGTGCGACAGAAAACAGAGTAAAGTTACTGCTGGAGACAAAGCCGGTTTGCATCGGGTTACCGCCGCTCGGCTCGTAGCCGTAGCCCCGTTCCGCATTATAAATCGCATCGGACGCAACCAGCGTGAAACCCGGAGTAGTTTGGTCCGGAGCGAATTGGAATTTGAAACTCGTCGCCGGGGCATCCGCGGCCAAAGCTACCGAGGAGCAGAATGCCAACAGAAAAACGGCAAAACCATATTTCATGGGAAGAAGTTGTTATTGGGCTGTGCCGGCTGAACCAGAAAGATTAGCCGATTCGTCAAGCTCCAGACGCAAATAGTCGTAGATGACACCGTTGGTCTGCCCGCCGGCAGGCACAGTAAGTGTGAGGGTGTTCGTGCCGGCCTTCAGCATTGAGGCCGAAAAGGGAACTTCGCGCTCATACCAAAGACCTTGAATCCCGTTGCGTCCCACCGTTGAATCGCCCGCGACCCGCACCTGGCCTGCATCCTTGCCGTTCACCGCAACGGGAATGGAACCTCCAGTAACGCTGCCACCGGCAATGGCCACGCGCAAAGTAGCCACACCTTTGGGCGCGCTGGCCAGGTCAAAAGTAATTGTCCACGGGTTGGCCCGGCCACCGCTGGCACCGCCGCCAATAATGCTATTGGGCTGCGCATTGGGATCTTCCACATGCGGCACGTGCTGGAAATACCAGTCCTTGTGAAAATCGCTTTTGCCGATGACGTAGTTCACATCGCTGGGAAACATATCCCGATAAACCAGCGCCATGCCGTCGTGGAAATAATTGTCACCTTTGGCGAACTCGGTGCCGTTGCGATTAGGGATGCCGATGTCCCACACCTGCTTGCCGCGGCGCACGGGCGTCCAAGTGAGCTTGCCCAAATCCACGGGCTTGCCGGGTTCGATGGCGATGTCCGTCTTGGTGAATTCGCCGAGGACACCGTCGGCAATGGCGTGCAGCGTATATTTGCCTGCGCGCACATTGGGGATGGAAAACCTGCCGTCATTTTCGCCACGCGCCCAAAACTCGTAGTGCTTGGCGTCAGTCATCCAGGTGATATCGGCGGGCGTATTGCCGGCCGCCGGACGATTCGTGGTGACATGGTAATCGGGAAAGGTCAGGCCCACGCGCACATTCGACATTTTCGCCCCAGGCATCAACAGGTCGGTAAGCGCCAGTTGGCCGGAAACCGTCGCGCGCTCGGCTTTGTGCGGATAATCCACGCCGTTGACCCAATCGTAGGGCCACTTGGCGCCTTCCCGGTCAGCCTCGGCAAGAGCGTCCTTCCACAGGGCTTCGGGGTCACCACCAGAATTACAGTAGATGAAAAACGGCCCCACGACTTTCGTCCAAGCTTCGCCTTGAGCGACGTCCACTGAGCTGCCGCCGTAGTGGCTGCTGCGCCAGTAATTGAGGATGCACGGAAAATAATCGGGGCGGGTGGTGTCACGGTGAGTAACGAACTCGACCTTGGTCGGGCCGCCGCTGAGATACTCGACCGAGGGGTTGACGAAGAAACAACCGATTTTTTTCTGCGAATTGGCCCAACCGAACGCGCGATGCTCAAATTGGTCGGTGGTGTAGTTGTATTTGTCGTCGCCGTTTTGCTCCATTTCCAAGGGATAGGGCATGTGGTGGTGCTCATCCGCGAGCATCCAATCAAAGCCGTTGTTAAGCTTCACGCAAAAGCGCGCTTCACCAAGCGTGGCATTGGGGTACTCGGGTTTGTGGTCGAAGGTGCAATAGGTATAAATACCCGAGTCAGCCCGGCCTAACGAATAGCGGATTTCAATGTCCGAGGCGAATTCGCCGTCCGCCGGGGCGCCGGGGCCATGGCCTAATTTTGTGCCGTCGGAAAACCCCTTTACGGAAACTTCCGCGCGTTCACCGCCGTTGGATTTCGGGTCGATGGTGATTTTGGCGACGGTGCGCGGGGCGATGGTGTCGTGCGACCAAAAACCATACATATGGTCGGTCATGCCAAAACCGCGCCCAGGGTCACCCGGCGGGTCGCGCGTGAAATCGGGCTGGCCGTCCGCGCCCACATAGGTGGCGAGCATCTCCTGGCCCTGGTACTTGAGCGAAATCAAGTCGCCGGAGACTTTGGACACCACGGCAGTGATGACGCCGTTGGTCAGCAGGTAGAAAGCGGAGTTTTCGCTCATGCTTACTGGCGCGCCAGAAGGCGCCGCCGCAAAGGCCGGGACGGCAACCAGCAGCAGGAAAGAAAGAGAGGCCGTTTTTAGATAATTTTTCATGCGCAAGTTCTTCGAGATTTTCCAAAAAATAAAATTCATCGCACCGATGCTGCGGGCCGGCGCACACTATTGCACTGCGGGTGGCGCGGCCGATTCGTCAAGCTCCAGCCGCAGGTAGTCATAGATGACCCCGGCCGTCAGCGCGCCGGCAGGAACAGTGAGGGTCATCACATTGTCGCCAGTCTTCAGCAGTGAAGCATCGAAAGACAGTTCATTCTCATGCCAAATGCCCTGTATGCCATTGCCGAGGGTGCCAAGGGTGCCATCCATCTGCAATGGGCCAAGCGGGCCAACGGACTGGCCATTTACGCTCACGTCAATATTACGCACACCCGTGCCGGAAAACGCCGCCCGCAGCGTTGCCTTTCCTTTCGCAGCATTGGGCATGGTGAAGGAGATGCTCCAGGGAGTCGCCCGGCCTGGCGCGGGGGCAGGGCCACGCCCACCACGAACAGGAGCACCGGTTGCGCCCGGCGCACCACCCGCCCGCGGCCCGGGCGGGGTGAATCCTGGCAATGAGCCGCCAGCAGTGCCGCGCTGGGCTGCCGCCGCGATGGCCGCATCGTCCGCATGAGGTGGTTGTTGGTAATACCAATCCTTGCGGAAATCGCTTTTGCCGATGACGAAATTCACGTCATTGGGAAAGAGTTTGGCGTATTGTATCTGCATTCCGTCGTGGAAAAAGTCGTCGCCCTTGAGGAATTCCGAGCCATTGCGGTTGGGGATGCCGACCTCCCAGATTTGTTTGCCGCGGCGGACGGGCGTCCACGTCAGCTTGCCCAAATCGAGGGGCTTGCCCTGCTCGACGGTGACATCGGCTTTGGCGAATTCACCCAAGACACCATCGGCGAAGGCGTGCATGGTGTATTTGCCGGCGCGCACGTTGGGGATCGAGAAATGCCCGTCATCGTTGCCGCGCACCCAGAATTCATAATGTTTGGCATCAGTCTGCCAGGTGACAGTCTGCGGTCCACCCGGGCCGCCAGAACCCGCGTTCGTGTAATCCGGATTAGTCAGCCCCACGAGCAAGCGGGACATTTTCGCCGAAGGCGTGATGGGGTCGGTCAATACCAACTGGCCGGAAACTACCGCACGGGCGGCTTGGTGTGGGTAATCCACACCATTCACCCAATCAAAAGGCCACTTGGCGCTCTCGCGGGCCGCTTGCGCTTTTGCGTCCTGATACATCGCTTGCTGGTCGGGTCCGGAATTCACATACAGCAGGAACGGGCCGATGACCTTTGTCCAATGCTCGCCCGCGGCCATGCTGACCCCGGCGCCGCCGTAGTGGCTGCTGCGCCAATAATTCAACACCGTCGGCGCGGCGACGGCGTTGGTGTCGCGATGGCAAAGAAATTCAACCTTGGTCGGCCCGCCGCTCATGTATTCCATGGACGGGTTGATGAAAAAGAAGCCGACGTTTTTTGAGGTACTCGCCCAGCCGTAAGCCGGGTGGTCGAATTGCACCACGGTGTAGTCGTACTTGTTCTCGCGCGCCTCCTTGGGGTAAAGCTTGTTGCGGTGCGGAGTGTCGTCCACGAGCATCCAGTCAAACATATCGGCCAGTTTGGTGCAAAAACGCGCCTCGGTGATGGTGGTGGCGTCATAGGAGGGCTGGTGCTCGAAGACGCAGTACGTATAAACGCCGGCTTCGCTCTGGCCCAGCGAGTACCTGATTTCAATATCGGAAATAAAATTGCCATCGCCAGAGGTGAATGTGCCTGCGCCCGGCCCAGTGCCCATCTTACGGTTGTTGGAAATGCCTTTGACTGACACTTCAGCGCGGGCGCCTTGGTTGGTTTTAGGGTCAATCGTGATTTTGGCGATGGCGGCGCCAGTGCCACGCACACCCATGGCATCGTGCGACCAAAAGCCGTATTGGTGGTCGGTCATGGTGGCATTCAACCCATTCAGATTCTCGCCGGGAGGATCGTTCGCCCAATTCAACTGCCCATCCGGTCCGGACGTGTGCGCGAGCATTTCCATGCCTTTGTATTTCATCGACACGATGTCCCCGGAATCTTTCGCGATGACGGCCGTCACGATGCCGTTGTCGAGCGAGTAGAAAGCGCTGTTCTCTGTAACAGTAACCGGTGCGGCGGGAGCCGACGCGGCAGCCAGCGTCGAAACAAAGGGAAATAAAAAGCCGCAAAACGCGGCGGTGATTTTTTCGGGGGATTTCATGTCGAGCTCCTGGTTAAATTAATTTGCAGCAGTTGGGGCAATTGCGGCAGGCTTGGGCGCGGACGGGCCCGCCGCCCAATTCAAACTTTGGATGGTCCAGTCCTGAGTGTAAGTCGGGAACCGGGCATAGTCCCACGGCTCGTCCACCATCAGGTTGTTGGGGGCTTTATAGAGCGCGTAAACTTTGCGCGCCTGTTCGAGCGCCGCATGGACATCCGCCGAGGTGGCCTCACGGTCGAACTGTGGCGCGACGACGACGACCGGCCGGGGCGCGATTGCGGCGAAAATTTCCGGGTAATCCACCGGAATCTGCGCCTCATGGCCGATGAAAAAGCCCAGCCGAGGCAGAAGTGGACGCTCCACGCTCCAGCGTGCGATACCACCGGTCCCTTTGTTGGCGGTATCCGTCCGCATCGGCGTAAAACCATTTATGGAAACCACGCCTTTCACACGGGCATCCAGCGCGGCAGTGTAAAGGCCAACCGTGGCACCGAGTTCGTAGCCAAAAACATAAATATGGCCGGCATCCACCGTGTCATCCTTGGAAAGTGCGTCCACGGCCGCGCGGGCGTCATGCACCAAGCGACCCATCTGGGACCAATGCGGGGAAGTGTCAAAGAATGGCCCGATTTCCGTCTGGCGGCCGCCAAAACCGCATTGATCGTAGGCCAGCACTGCATAACCGGCCTGGGTCAGCGCGAGGATCGGATGCAAATCGCGGCGGTAAACCCACATATAGCCCAGTGGATAACTGTAACCGTGGAGCCAAATGACGGTGGGCAGTTTGGTTCCGGGAGGCGTGCCAGACGGATAATACAAATCTCCTTTAAGATTGTCGCCAATGGTGACGACATGCGTGTCCATCGCGCTAGTCTGCGGGCCAACCCAGCCGAATTCGTTCGCGGTGCCACCAGAGAAAAACTTTAAGATATCCGGATTAATGCTGGCACCGAGGTGAGGATTGGCGGCGGGAGCCACAGGGGCGCCACGCGCACCGGCCGGACCTGGGCCACCGCGCATGGCGGGGCCTGACCCGTGGGCGCTGATGGTACCCTTGTCAACCGGGCCACCCGCAGGTGGAATGGTCGCAGGCGCGTCGCCCAGCAGCCAATTAATGTTTTTGCGAATGTCGGCGGCTTTTGCTTCCCAATCCGCAGTGCTTGCAATTGTTTTTCCGCCCGCACCAAAGAGGAGATCATCGGATTTGTGCGCCGGGTAGCTGGCCAGGTCAACTTTTTCACCCGTGCGGGCGGCCCATTGCTTGAGGTCCCACGGAAAGAGAAAATTATTGTTCCATTTGTCCTGCGAACGTCCGAATTGGATGTCGAGCCAGTCCAAATCCATTTCGATGTTGTCGGTGCCGTGATTGCCGTGCAGACGCATGAGGCCGACGTGGTCGGGCTGCCCGAGGAGTTTAAATACGGGCAAGGCGGAATAAAATGTCTGCTCATCGCCCCAGGTGTTGGAAACTTCGTCGTTCAAGCCGTATTCAATGAGACAGGAGCGCGGGGCGATTAGCGCCACCAGCGAATTGCCGTCAATGGGCAGGCGGTCTTCGCGGCCGGAAAAGAAACGCAATTGCCGGGCGAACCACAATGGGAACATCCGTGTGGTGGACTCGATGCTCTCGGCCTGGTTGCGTTCACTGCCCTGGCGCCACGTCACCACGCCACCGACGCCCGTGCTGCCGGCGACCACGGCGGCGATGCGCTCATCCAACGCCGCCGCCGTCATCGCCATTTTACCCCCGCGCGAATAGCCGGTGATGGCGATGCGCGCCTTGTCCACTTCCGGCAGGGTGTAGAGATAGTCTACCACCGTTCGCGCGATAAAACCCTGCTGGGCCATTGTGGCGAAATCGTAATTGGGATAAAGTTCCGGAAGGTTGGTCAGCGTGTCCACACTGTTGGGGTAAGAGCAGGAGATATAACCGCGGTTCAAAACTGGCGCGCCACTGCCGCCAATGAGGACTGGGAACGGCCCGGGACCGGCCGGGATGGTCAAAGTTACTTGCGTGCTGGCCTGATCGTTAGGTCCGTATTCCAGTCGAACAATGCGCGTCAGCGTGCCTTGTGGAAGAGGTGCCGCGGGGCCGCGACCACGAAAGCCACCTGCCGCTGCGGGTGGCGGGGTGACACCATCGGAAACTGTTTCGCTAACCAAAGTAATTTTATCGAGCTTCGGCTTGGGCGGGACGGTGCCCAGCTGGTATTTCTGCTCCAAGTCCATTATCTCCTGGCGGCGCGCCGGCCAGTCGGCGACGGTTTTCACGTCGTGGCCGTCGAGGAATTTCAGCGGGTCGGGCAAGCCATTGTGCCGGGGCAGCGCGTCAAAATCAGGCGGCAATTGCTTCGAGGAATCCAGCCAGTCGTCAAACGACGACGTATATTGCGTGGCGGCAACCGGCAGCAAAATTTGCCGCAGGTGGGTTAAGTAATCCCGGCGTTCCTGCTCCGTCATGGCCCGCGCAGGAAGCGTGAGCAGGCAGGCCAACAAGAGGGTAATAAGACCAATCCTTCGCATGGGGTATGCGGGGTTAAGAGCGCAAGGCTGATGCAAGCACAGGCAGCGCACCCCGCGCAAGCGCGAATTATCCCCGTAAACCCACCCGGTCATTTTGCGGGTGGCACGACGGCAGAACCGGCGGGCGTGGATGGCACCGGCGCGGATGATGGGCTTGGGCTGGAGGATGGAGTGTTGGGAACAGGCGGCGGAGGGGCGGCGGAACCGGAATTTTCAAGCATGGATTTGGCCAATTCGGAGTATGGGAGGTTATTGCGAATAACCTTCTCCAGTGCCGAGCGGGCCTCGTCATTTTTATTTTGCCGCTCGTAAATTTTGGCCAGATTAAACAGGCATTTGGACAGCCAGGTCTGCGCCTGGCTGTTTTGGGGCAAGACGTCCCGGTAGGGGTCATTCAAGAATTTTTCCACGACCACAAAATAGGTTTTGGCCGCGCCGTCCAGATCGGGGATGTTTTCCTTCAAACCACCCCACTTCCAGCCGGCTTCGATCCGGGCCTCCATCGGAAGGGTTTCCAAGTTGTAAAGCCGCTCCAGTTCCTCCATCGCGTCATTGCGTTTGGTGGGATTGTCGGCCAGAGCAATCAGGCACCCAACCCGGGCCATGGCCGCCTTGGCCGCCTCGGGGTCGGAGGGTTCGCGCGAATGGTTGTTTAACAAATTGTTATATACCTCCAAGGCGTTGGCCCATTGGTTCAGCTTGACATAAAGGTCGCCTACCTGCAGGAGCGCCTTGTAAACTCGGGGATCCTCCGGATAGCTTTTGGTGAAATCCCGGAAGCGTGCAATCGCTTCGATGTATTGGTCGGGGGTGCCACGCTTGGCGGCATAGTCGGCTTCGTCGTAGCTCGCATCGGAAGCATAGGAGGAATTCGGGAACTTCGTGAGTAAAACGACCATGATACCCTGGGCTTCGGCGGTCTGTCCATGAGCATACGCTTCACGGGCTTTGATAAACATCGCAGAAACTGCCTCGTCCGAACCGGGGAATTTTTGCTGGAGTTCGTCGTAGAACTTTTTTTCCGCGTCCGCATCCTTGGCGCTGGCGGCGGCCTGCATGCACAAGAGCAAGGCGCTCGCCATCAGTTTGTCGCGGAAGGCCTGAGTAACCCCGGCCACATCCGGAGGCAGCTTCTCGATCTCCCCGAGCAAATCGCGCGCTTTGCCGGCGGCGCTGGCGTCTTCAATCCTCACTGTGAGGTAGGCGTCGAGCCAGCGCAGGCGCAGATGCAGCGCCACAGGCAGCAAGTCTGCACCATGGGCGGGGTCAAGCATTCTGGTCAGACGACTAAAGGCTTCCTTTTCGCCATCAGGCCCTTTCTCGCTCAAAGCTGACAGCACATTAAAGACCGCCTGCCAGCGATAGGTGGTGTAATCGTTATCAATATCCGCCCGTTTGGCTGCGGCATCGTCGAGCCGGGCGAGGGCGTTGTCCAGCTGGCCGGCATTCAATTCACTTTCCACGGCGCGCATCAGCAGCACGCCAATCCCCGGCGGCGTGGGCGGGCTGGGGTCGTGCAGCAAATTGGCGTAGGCGTCGCCAGCCACGGGGTAATCACCATTGAGAAAATACATATCGGCCATCGTGACCGTGAGGTTCTTGCGCTCGGGGTCCTCCACGGGCAATTCGTCGAGCAGCGCGTGCAGCGAATCGGCCGCATTTCGGTATTGAGGCGGATGAGCCCGCGAGGCCACAAAAGCCCGAATTCGCCAGGCGTCTTCCCGCACCACGTCGCGACCCGGATCCTTGGGTGAGTCTTCGAGCACGGCCTTGGCCATTTTTGCCGCATCGGCATCCAGATTCAAACTCAACGCTGGCTGGCCCTGCAAAATGGCATCCTGACTCATGCTCAAAGTTAATTGGGCCTGAAAAAGACGCAGTTGTTTCAGGAGCGGATGGCCGCGATTGACCAATCCGTCCACGAATTGCTGAAGATCGCGCACATCCGTCGTCAGCGCAGAACCCCCGGCTAGCGAACTGGCAAGGAGCGAGAGCGCCTTTTTTTGCAGCTCCACCAGCTCATCATGTCCACGCGCGCCGGCATCGAGCTGGTCATTCAGAATGTTTTTCAGTTCAAGCAGGTCGCGGTCGTGATCCGTGCTCGGGCGCTTGGGATCCTCATTGTCAATCGTGACAAATTCGAGACGGAGATTATCGCGATGCACGACATCCAAACTCGTTTTACCAATCCAATTTTTGGCATATTCGAGCGCCTTGGCCCGATCCCCGTGCTTGTAGAGCATCACCACTTCATCGTGGGCAAATTCCGAGGCCAGATCCGGGTTGTTGGTGGTCGTTTCCGCCAAAGTACGCATGCGCTCCAAATCCTCGGGCGTCGGATCCTTGCCGAGCAAAATTTGCGCGCGCGAAAGGGAAATCTCAAATTGCGTTTTTTGAAACTGGGTGGTTCCGCTTTCCCCCGCTTGTGTCCAGGCTTTGATGGTGGCGGGAAGATCTTTGCGCTGCTCGGCCAACATCGCCTCCAGGGCAAAATACCACGGCTGGTCGTCGGCGGAAAGCTGGTCGGGAATTAACCGGATGGATTGCATGCCTGCTTCCGCCCAATTCTGGTTGCGGGCCAACAACATCGCGCTGCGCAAGACATAGGCGGGCGTGCTCGTGTCCACCACGGCTTTGAGTGAATCGGCGGCCTTGGAGAGCTGGCCTTGAGCCAGAAATGCCGTTACCAGACCCAAATTGAGTGAATCCTTCGATGCCGGGTCCAGATTGGGCTTCAACAGTGCTTCTTGAAAAAACTCCGTCGCCAATTGAGGCAGGCCCCAGGCCAAGGCATGATGGCCGTCCATGGCCAACTGCACCGCGTTGGCGGTATCACTGATATCAGGCCCGGCTTCGGCAAAAGGAACTCTGGAGGAAGCTTCCACCGTCGCAGCGGGCAGCGCCAATGCGGCCGGAGAGGCCGCCGGAGTGCTGTCCGGCGCCACCGCGGCACCGGTCTGCGCGAACCCGTTCGCGGCAAATACCGTGAAAGCTCCAGCTATCCATAAGGACTTCATGTTCAATGGTCTCATCTTACTGGCACCCCAACAAATATAAAGACCAAAGACTGCTGGATGGCGGATCAGGTTCCTTTGGGATTCAGAACAAATAAATCCAGCCCTGGCCTGGAGATTTCAGGGCGTGCCCGTTTTTTTCCGACCGAGGTAATCGCGGACCGGATGATCGTGGTCGAACTCCTGATCGAAAATCGGATAACCAGCCTCGTTCCACACGGTTTGGCGACCTTGTTTTTCCTGCACCACAATCTGCCTGCGCTCATCGCGTTCAACGTGAATTTGTGAAAGGGATTTGGGTTCGCCGTTGGGATACCATTCCTGGATGCGGTTGACCGGGCCGGCAGGCGTCGGCAAGTCCGTCTCGGAAATCATGCGCAAGTTGCCATTTTGCCAATAGGTGGTGGACTTGGCCACATGGATCCCGTCTAAATATTCCTCGACCTTTTCCGGCTGAGTGGTGCCGAGATAAAAAGTCGTCCGTTTAGTGCATTTTCCGTCTGGTCCAAATTCGTCAATTCCCCCGACCACGTTGTCATTAACGAAAAGAACCTTGCGTTCCGTAATGTCCAACGATGACTTCCATGTTTCCGTCAGGCGCTGGCCATTGACCAACTCGCGGACAAGAATGCGGCCATCGGGCAGCACTTGCATTATGGTACCTGTGTAACCGGGCGGGGTACTGGCATTGGTGAATTTGTCAGCGTCAGGCTTCGTCAGACCCAACGCCATGTTGAGGTTCGCTTGGGGCAGGCTTTTTTCATTCCAGACCACCTTGCCGTCATTCATCACTTCCATGTGATTTTCTTGAGGTAAGCCCGTCGGCTTGCCGACATTGGATGTAGCCAGACCGGCCAGCGAGCCGCCATGACTGCCAGTCAATTGCGGCGATACTGCCGACGTCGAGTGGCAACCGGCAAAAAAACAACTCCCCGTCAGGACCAACAAACCAGTCCTCGCGGTGAACCGTTCGATGCTGGTGCAGGGAAAATTCATCAGGCCTCCTCCAAATTTCAACTACACTATTACATCACCAAGGCAATTTGCACGCCGGGACCATGCACGCCCTCGATGAGAATGCCCTCGATATCTGCCGTCTTGGACGGGCCAGTAGCCCAAATCACATTCCGGTCATCGCCCAATGCCAGCACGGCGTCGGCCAGGGTGAGGTGAATTTGGCCGCGCGGAACAACCGCGACATGCACCCACGGCGCCAGCGCGCCAAGCCGGCGCGAAGTCAGCGCATCATTGAGGATGATGGTACCCGTCTCAGCGATTCCGCCGGCGGCGCGCGTGATGCCAAAGGCGTAATCGTCGACCCGCGTGCGGTCGAATTCCGTCTCGAATGTAAATTCTGCACCGAATTTTGACTGAAGCACCGGCAACAATTCCGGGTCGCAATAGCCGCGCAGCCAGCCGCCATTTTTTAAATACGCCGCGACTTGCCCGGCGTCCGTCATCGCCAGCCCGTTGACCAGTTTAATGCGTTCGGAAAAAACCTCGACGGCGTCGCGGTGCTCGACAAGTTTGCGCGCCACGGCCAGCTCGGCGTCCCAATCGGGCAGCGGCTTGCGTTCCGGCAACATCGCCAGCGCCTTGTTCACCCGGCCCAACAGGTCTTCGCGTGCGGCGCTCATGATTTGGCCTTGGGTTGGGGGCGGGTTTTCAGCCATTTGCGGAATTCACCGCCATGCCAAGGCGGCAAGGTGCGATAATCCTGCCACTTGCGCAACGGCGCGGGCATCAGCACGCGAGGCACATGATTCACCGCGCCACCGAGCGCCATTGCCGCCTTCCACGCCGTCGGCTGGCTGGCCAGCAACGACCATGCGCCCATCGGGGGAGTGCCGGCGGATGGGCCATGAGCTTGTTTATTCTTGTCACGCAGGCGCAAAAGCAAATCGGGGATCGGAATATTCACCGGGCAAACTTCCTGGCACGCGCCGCAGAGGCTCGACGCCTTCGGCAAATCCGCCAGTTCGGGAAATTTTTCCTTCGCCAGCAGCGGCGAGAGCACCGCGCCGACCGGGCCGGGATACACACTGCGGTAGGCGTGCCCGCTCGCCTGCCGGTAAACCGGGCACACGTTCAGACATGCGCCGCAGCGGATGCAGCGTAGAATGTCCCGGCATTCGGTCGCCAGCACGTCCGTGCGCCCGTTATCTACGAAAATGACGTGCATCTCGTCCGGCCCGTCGGGCTGGCTGGGGCGACGCGGGCCGCTGATAAATTCCGTATAGACTGTCAACTGTTGCGCGGTGGCTGAACGCGCGAGAAGGTTGAGCAGCAGCGAAAGGTCGCGGTCGCGCGGCAAAATTTTCTCAATGCCGACCATCGCGATGTGGCAGCGCGTAGCTGCGAGACAGAAGCGCGAGTTGCCCTCGTTCGTCACCAGCACCAGGCGACCGCTATCGGCGACGACGAAGTTCGCGCCCGTCAGCCCGACGTCCGCCTGCAAATACTTCTGCCGTAAAAAAACGCGCGCGCGCTGGGTGATGACGTTTGGGTCGTCGTTGTACGCGCCCAGTCCGTTCTTCTCGAAACACACCGCGACTTCGCGCCGGCTTTTGTGGATGATGGGACGCACGATGTGGCTCGGATGATCGTGGTCCACCTGCACGATGAATTCGCCCAAGTCGGTTTCGAGGCACTCGACGCCGTGCTTTTCCAAAAAATGCGCCAGCTCCGTCTCCTCGCTCACCATTGTCTTGGCCTTGACGATTTTCGTCGCATTGCGTTTTCGCATGATGTCTAACACGGCCTGGTTGGCCTCCTCGGCGGTGCGCGCCCAATGCACCTGCACGCCGTTGGATTGCAGCTTCGCCTCGACCTGCGGCAGGTAGGTGTCGAGGTTTTCGATGACGTGCTGCTTGATGTCCCCCGCGATTTCGCGCAGCCGGTTCGCGTTCGGAAAATGGTCGAAGAGCAGCTTGGTGCGCTTCTCATGCGTCATCTTCGTGCTTTTATAGACGGCGTCATGCGTCTCCTGCGTCAAATGCGCGGCAAAACCATCGATGGCGGAAGTTTTCATCAACCGGAAAAGAACCATCCTGCCCCTACCCCGCCCTTTTGACAATCAAAAGTCGCGGCTCGGTGGGTTGCGAAGGCCCCTCCCTTTCGGGTTGCTTGCGGCCGAGTATGCACTAAGCACTAGGGCACTTAGACACTTTTTTCATCATGCCCAAAATTCTTTTTCTCGGGGACATTGTCGGGCGGCCGGGGCGCGACGCCGTCCGGGCGCGCGTCCAGGCGCTGCGCGCGGAGCGGGGCTTCGACCTCGTCATCGCCAACGGCGAGAACGCCGCCGCGGGCGCGGGGTTGACCGCCATCATCGCCAAAGAATTGCTTGATGCCGGAGTGGACGCGCTGACGCTGGGCGACCATGTTTGGGACCAGCGCAATTTCGACGCGGAAATCGGCGGGCTGGAGCGCGTGTGCCGCCCGGCAAATCTCCCCACTCAATGCCCGGGGCGCACCCACCTCATTGTGACGGCGGCAGGCGGCTTCCGGCTCGGCGTCTTCACGGTACTCGGGCGCAATTTTATGAACATGAAGGGCGAGTGCCCATTTGCAACTGCGGACAAAATACTGCGCGAACACGGCAAAGAAGCCGACGCATGGATTGTGGAGGCGCACATGGAGGCGACATCGGAAAAAGTCGCGCTGGGCTGGTATCTCGACGGGCGCTGCGCTGCCGTCCTCGGCTCGCACACCCACATCCCGACGGCAGACACGACTTTGCGCCCGCGCGGCACTGCCTACCAGTCGGACCTCGGCATGAGCGGCCCGTATGCCTCCGTCATTGGCCGCAACGTGCAGACAGCCATCGCGCGGTTTCTTGACGGGATACCGCGCAAAAGCGAAGTGGCCGAGGGCGACGTGCGCCTGTGCGGCTGCGTCGTGGAAATTGAATCTGCCACCGGGCTGGCGGTAAAAGCGGAGCGCTTCGAGGAATCGTTTCCCAAGAGCTAGAGTCGGACAGAAATTGATTTTATTCCAACCTCCGCCGTTTATACCAACGCCAGAAAGCAAACGTAGCCAGCGTCATCACCGTGACGTAACTGATCATTTCGGTTTGCCCGACACGATCTTGGAAGCCCGGCTCAAATACCGGCCTACATAGGCCCGGGAACTCCGAGTTACCCAACACCCATTGGCCAAAATTCCAAGCAGCATGAAGCCCGATAGGTATTGCGAGCCCCCGGGTTGCGAGGGCTGCCATCCCAAAAAGGAGGGCCCCGACAGCAGATCCGAACCAAGCATTCGCCCAAGAATAACCCCCAGCCAAGTGTTCAACCGCGAAAACCGCTGCCATTAAAAACAATGCCCAATAAGGCCCAAAAAATGATTCCAAGCGGAACAGGGGATACCCGCGGAATGCGATTTCTTCCCTGCAAGCCAGAAAAAGAAACGCGGGCAAAGCGACCCCGGCTTGACTGAATGCAATTTCCGGCGAACGGACCCAATGAATATGCCCCGCGAGGCTGGTTAACCCCGTTTGCAGCCCAACCAGTAACAAGCCGAGAATAAACCCACCCAACAGACGCAGACAACTGGTCGAATCAATAGCGCCCCCGACATCGTTTAGCCGCAATTGCTCCCAACGCACAAAGAGCAAGGTGATTACAATGGTGCCCAGCACCGAAACTACACCTAATTCAACCAGCGACCCCAGGCCAGGGTGTTTCGGCATTACCATTCCGGATATGATCAGAATAATTGGACATCCTGCTAAAAAAAGCGCCATGCGGAACATGCTTTTTAACCGGTCTTGGCGTGGAGCATTGGGTTCATTTGGAATATCCATGCCAGCAGAATGAGACCGGATGGAATTGTGTCCATCAGTTAATCATGACCGAGACGTCATGTGCTGCTGTTTAACAACACAAAGCCGGGCCGGGCGCGAGGCCCGGTCCGGCTTGTTGTGAAAAACATTCCACTCCCCGCAATGGCAACCGTCATTGCGTTGGTCGAGCGCGAGGCCTGAGCGGGCACCGCGCGTAGGGGGTAGAATCTGGCAGGACTAATACTGTTCGCCACCGCCGCCTTCGCCACCGCCACGGTCGTAGCCGCCGCCGCCGCTATAGGGCGCGCGCTCTTCCTTCGGGCGGGCGATATTGACTTTCAGGGGACGGCCCATGAACTCCTGGTTCTCGAATTGCCGGATGGCTTCCGAGGCTTCTTCGGCCGTTGACATCGTCACGAAAGCAAAGCCGCGCGCACGACCCGTAAAGCGGTCGCGCATGACGGCCACTTCGGTGACAGTGCCGGCTTTGCTGAACAGTTCCTGCAGATCATCTTCCACGGCATCCCACGAGAGGTTGCCTACGAACATCTTGTTTTCCATTGACTTCTGAGCTTGGGGGGAGTCGGCGCTCGCCTTGTTTCCGTCCATCGGATTTCAAACTGTCCCTGACTTTGGATCAACTGACAATTTACCATGGCAAGAACCGGGTTTCTCCTTATTCGGGGCGCAGTATCCCCATCGGGCAATGGGTTGGCAATACCAAAAATGAGGGCGAAAATGGGGCCCAAACCGTGGCTTGTTGGGGGCGGCTTATTTGGCCGCGTCTATGGTCTTCAACCGGGTCAGCAAGGCGGCACGCATATCCTGCTCCTTCCAATATTCCGAGATTATTTTGGAATAGGCGGGAATGGCCATCGAGAGCAATTGCCTTCCGCCCATGTTTTTGATGGCCGATCTACTCTCCAAGCTCAGTTCGAAATTTTCCCCGAGCACAGCCAAACCGCCCAATCGTTTGGCTGCCAATTCGGCAGCTTGGCTGTAATAGCTGCCGGCCAGGTTCGCGGTGGCGCGGGGATTCGTCAATAACAGATCGAATAAATCGAGCGGGTGCGTCCAGATGCTGCGTTGTGCACTATAATCATTATCGCTAGAGGCTCCCGCAGCCTTACTCAGAGTGTATAAATCATCGAGATGAAAGGTTGAATACATAGGCAATTGCCGGACATATTCCACCATGATCATTCGTCGCGCGCCCGCTTCGCCGCTTAACCCTTCGGCCAGCGTGGCGGCTAATTTTTCCCGGGCGGCGGGCGAAGTCGTCCCATGGTCGAGCACGTAGTTCGCGTCCGTGATGGCCATCTTATTGACGACGATTGCAATCATTATGCGCACAAGCGAACGGGAGGTGGCCGAGAGTTTTTGGCTGACATCCGCAAGCTGGCCCAAGGTAGCGAGCGCTTCATCGCCTTTCCCATCGAGCGCCAGTAATTCGGCGTGCGCACAGGCATAACGGCTATAAGCGCGAATAGGGGTGAAGGCTGGGTTGGGATCCCAGTTGGTCCGTGAGAGATCGCCGATGCGCGGCAAGGCGGCCATTTCGCCCCACCAATCACGCAGCACAGTGATATTGCCCCAGCCGACTTCGATTTCGTCATGATGCTGGCGGAGAATGTCCGTGTCCGTGGCTTTGCCGCTTAAGTTGCTCACAAGCGCGGTCACTTTGTCGTCCAATTTTAAATCCGGTTTGACCCCGGAAAAGCGTGTCGAGAGTTGGTAGCCTACTTCGTCACCCTTCAAGGCTGGTGAAAATTCTTCAAGACTGATAGGCAGGATCACCACCGGATCGTCATAGGCCAAATAGGCCATCGTGCCGATGACCAGCACCCACACCGCCGTCACCACGCGCCAGGACAGCCAACGGTGCCGCAACCCATAAATAAGCACAGCCAGTGGCCCCGCAAAAGCCACCAGCAACGCGAAATAGGTGAAATTAACACCCATGTCATTGTCCGGAGGTTGGTTGGCAAAGATCACTTGACGCATCATTGGCACCTTGGCCAGGAGGACAATCGTGAGCAGGATGCCCACCGCGAAGGTCAAGGCCGCCACATTGAGCAAGCGCGCCGCGCTTAGCCACAGCGGCCAGGGTGAAGCCGCCGGCGCGCCAGCGGGCTGATTTGTTGAGGCACGGGGTGTGATCATGGGACATTCCTTTCCTATCAACGAGCGACCAAATACTGACTTCAATTAAAATGGCCCCTCCCCCAGCTGTAAACAAGCCTCAAAACCGATTCCTTCCTAACGATGGATATAATAAATTTTCACCCCGCCGCCAGGCCCTTGAGCAATTTCGCATAGGCCGCCACGCCGCGTTCCAGAATATCGAGTGAAAAACTTTCGTCGGGAGCATGCAAGTTGTCTTCAGGCGTAAAAAGGCCGATCATTACCGAGTCGAGGCCCGTCTGCTGCCGGATTTGGCCGATAATGGGCACGCTGCCACCTTCGCGGAGGTAGAGGGGCTTTTTGCCGAAACACTCCGTGATGGCGGCGTCGGCAGACGCGAATGCGCGCGCCAATACCGGCGACTGGTCCGCCGGGGTGTTCGGATGGCCCGGTGGCACGACGGCGTAAGGCGAGCCGCCTTCTTTGAGGCTGAATTCCATTTTAATGCCCGGTGGGCAGCGATGGCGCAGCGTCTTTTCGAGCAATTCGCGAATCACCTCCGCTTTTTGGTCGGGTACGAGGCGCATCGTAATTTTTGCAAATGCCTTGCTGGGGATGACCGTCTTCGAGCCTTCACCTTGATATCCTCCGCCGATGCCATTGAAATCGAGTGTCGGTCCGAAGCGCACGGCCTCCAAGGCCGTATACCCCGGCGCGGTGTAAAATTGGGTGACACCGAGAAATTGTTTATAATCCTCCAGCGTATACGGGTATTTCGCCAACTCGTCGCGTTCCCATTGTGCCGGCTCGCGCACATCGTCGTAAAAGCCAGGAATATTGACGCGGCCGTCAGGCGCGTGGAGCGACGCACAGAGTTCGCTAATGGCCTGAATGGGGTTGAGCAGCGCACCGCCGTGGATGCCGGAATGCAAATCCGTCCGTGGGCCGGTGAGGGTAACTTCGAGTCCTGTCAACCCGCGCAAGCCGGTGGTGATGACGATTTGTTCCGGATTGGGACTGCCGGTATCGGACAGCAGCACGAGGTTGGCCTCGCGCAAACGGTCGCGGTGTTTTTTCAAAAAATCCGCAAAACTTGGGCTGCCGATTTCCTCTTCGCCCTCGATAAGGAACGTGATGCGTAGTGGCAAATTCGGGTTTTCCGCAAAAACTTTCGCCAAAGCGCCGAACTGCACCGCCTGCGGGCCTTTGTTGTCCGCCGTGCCGCGCCCATAGAGCCTCCGCCCACGCACCACCGGCTCGAATGGTGGCGTTGTCCACTTATTCAATGGATCGGGCGGCTGCACGTCATAGTGGCCGTAGATAATAATATGCGGCCAAGATTTATCGCCGCCGCGTTCGGCCAAAATAATCGGGTGCAGACCGGTGGGTACGACCTCGACCTTGAAGCCGAGTTTCTCCAGCACGCCGCAGGCGTATTGCCGGGCGCCGGCCAGGCCTTCGCGAAACGCGGGGTCGGCGGACACACTGGGAAAGCGTACGTAATCGGAAAGCACCTGCACCGGGTCGAGCATGGGAGGCAATGTAGAGTGCAAAACGCAAAATGCAAAATGAATTACACCGCCAGAAAACTTTCTATATTGTCCAAGGAGCGTTGCGGCCTGGATTTCCCCTTATTCTGCATTTTACATTCTGCATTTTGCCTTTTAAGCTCGGCTCGTTCTTATGGCCAAAAAAACCACCACCACGCCGGTTTCCGCCGATGCCTCCCTGGCCTACGAGGCGGCTTTCGCGCGTCTTGAGTCCCTGGTGGATTCCCTCGAAAGCGGGAAAGTCTCGCTGGCCGACATGGTGGCCAAGTTCGAAGAGGGTCACCAACTGCTCAAAATTTGCCAGGAACACCTGCGCGCCGCCGAATTGAAAATTGAAAAACTCAAGCTCGACGACGCCGGGCAACCCGCCTTCGAGTCGCTGGACGAGGAAAGCGAGTCTTGACCCGCCGCCCCTCCTGCGCTTGACTTGCCCGTTTTATCCTAGATGGCTCTCCTAGAACGCATTAAAGGCTCCGCCGACGTCAAGGCGCTCACCGACGCCGAACTGGCCACCCTCGCCGGGGAAATCCGGCGGGAAATCATCGAGGTGACCTCCAAAAACGGGGGCCACATCGGGCCGAACCTCGGCGTCGTCGAGCTGACCATTGCCCTGCACCGCGTCTTCGAGACGCCGCGCGACCGCTTTGTCATGGACGTCGCCCATCAGGGCTATGTCCACAAGCTGTTGACGGGCCGGGCCGGGCCGAAGTTCAAGAAAATCCGCCAGGGTGGCGGGCTTTCCGGCTTTTTGATGCGCGAGGAAAGCGAACACGATTGTTACGGCGCAGGCCACGCCGGCACCGCCCTCTCCGCCGCACTCGGCATGGCCTCCGCCCGCGACCTCAACGGCACCAACGAACACGTGGTCGCCCTCTTGGGCGACGCCGCGCTGACCTGCGGTATCACGATGGAAGCGCTCAACAACGTCGCCACCTCGACCAAACGCCTCATTGTCGTCCTCAACGACAATGAATGGTCCATCGCCAAGAACGTCGGCGCCATTTCCACTTATCTTAACAAGCTCATCACGAGCCCGACTTACAACCGCAAGCACCACGACCTCGAAAGCTTCCTCAAGGGCATGCCCGGCGGCGATTCACTGATTGAACTCGGCGCCCGCGCGAAAAAGGAAGCCAAGGACTTCATCGTCCCGTCGTCGCTTTTCGAAAAATTTGACCTGCGTTACCTCGGCCCAATTGACGGGCACGACCTCCCGCTGCTCGTTCGCTATCTCGAATTCTGCAAAAATTCCGACCGCCCGGTTCTGCTCCATGTGTTGACCAAAAAGGGCCGGGGCTACGACGTTGCAATTAACAACCCGGAAAAATTCCACGGCACCAGCCCCTTCGACATCGCCACCGGCCAGTCCACGCCCGTCAAGCCCGGCACGCCGCCCAACTGGCAGGACGTTTTCGGCAAGACACTCGCGAAATTCGCCAAGGCCAATCCGAAAATCGTCGGCATCACCGCCGCCATGCCCTCGGGCACGAGCCTTTCGCACCTCGCCAAGGAAGTGCCCAAGCAATTTTTCGACGTCGGTATCGCCGAGGAGCACGCCGTGCTCTTCGCCGCCGGCCTCGCCACCAGCGGCATCCACCCGGTTTGCGCGATTTACTCGACCTTTCTCCAGCGCGCCTACGACCCCATCATCCACGACGTCGCGCTGCAAAATCTCCCCGTCGCGTTTTGCATGGACCGCGCCGGCCTCTCGCCCAACGACGGCCCCACGCACCACGGCCTTTTCGACATCGCCTACCTGCGCACCGTCCCGCGCGCCGTCATCATGCAGCCGAAGGATGAGGACGAAATGGTGGACATGCTTCACACCGCGATTCTGCACCAAGGCCCGGCATTCATCCGCTACCCCCGCGGCCCGGCGATGGGCGTGAAAATTAAAGACCAACCCGCCGCCATTCCCCTCGGCCAGGCGGAAGTTTTGCGCGAAGGGCGCGACATCGTCATCTGGGCGCTCGGCCCGATGTTGCAGGACGCCGCGAAGCTCGCGGACAAACTTGCCGCCGAACAGGGCGTCTCCGTCGGCATCGTCAATGCGCGCTTTGCGAAGCCGCTCGACACCGAACTTTTGTATCAGCACGCCCGCAGCGCAAAATTAATCGTGACCATGGAAGACCACGTGATGATGGGCGGCTTCGGCTCCGCCGTGCTTGAAGCCTTGAACCAGGCCGGACTCAGCACCCCCGTCGAACGCATCGGCTGGCCGGATAATTTTGTCCAGCACGGCTCCAGCGTCGCCGAACTCCGCGCGCAGAATGGATTATCCCCCGAAGAGATTGAGGAAAAAGTACTCCGGCGCTGGAAAGCGGCTTCGGCTGGTGCAAAAACGCTGGCGGCGGTCCGGCAATAGACCCAGCTTCTTGCACATGGCGTTTCCATGTGAAAATCCACGATGACTTTTCTCCACGAGATGCTGGGGCCCGGTCCATTATTTGGCGCCGGAGCTACATTTTTGTTCCTAGGCTGGCTTTTTCATTATTTCCCCAAGTTGTACACCCGGTCTTTCACACTTCGGAAAAAATATGCCCAACAACTCAGAGAATCTGGCGAGATGGAAAGAGCCGATCGTATTGATGCCGAAACCGCCCGCATCCTCTACATTACGCCACGTTGTGGCCGGTTGTTCATCGTGGGTGGCGTTGTCGTGTTTGTTCTCGCAATAATCGCAATCTTCTGAGGTTGTCTTGTCTTTTACCCCATGAAACTGGCTGGCTACATCCCCAACGGCGCGACCGTCGAAAACGTGCAGGACTTCCGCGACTTGAGCGCGGAGGAACTCAAGCAGCACGCGCTGTTCAAGCCGGTCGTCGCTGAGGCGCGCAACCGCCTCGCGCTCTTCCGCGTGCTCGACGACAATTACCGCGAATGGGCCGACTGCCTTACGTCGCTGCTCCATCCCGGCCCGGTGGACGAGGCCGCCGTTGTGCTCAAGCTCGACCGTCTACTGCTCAATTACCTCACCTGCGCGCACCACGTCCGCGCGCATTTCGAGGCGTCGTTCCAGCAACGCTTCCGCACCGACAGCACGGAGCAGAAGAAATACAAAATGCTCCTCGACGGCCTGTGCCAAACGTCGTGGCCGTTCTCGTTCTTTCTGGATTTCCGCAATTACCTCCAGCACCAGGGCCTCGGCCTCGGCTTTTTCAAGCGCAAGGTCACGCCCACGGCCGTCAGCCTCGAACTCACGCTCAACGCCGCCGAGCTGTTGAACACGACGAAGGACTGGCCGCGCTCGAAGCTCGTCCCCGCCAAGGGCATCATCGAACTGACCGGCCTGCTGCGCGAATTCCACACGCAGATGATGCAGAAATACTCCGGCATCGTCATTTCGACCCTCTTCGCCGAGCTGACCCCCGCCGCCGAATTCTACAAAAAGCTCGCCGCCGAAGTCCGCCAAAAAGACCCCGCGCTCGCGATGGGCTTCTCCGACAACGGCAAAACCGTTTTAACGCCGAATGATTTGTTTGCGGAGCTGGGATTGGTGGGAGCAATAAAGAAATAACACAAAAACTGACATTATTGCCCGCAATTGAAAATAATATCAGCTTGTTTCCCGATAAAATCTATTTTAGATACGACGCATAAGCAGAATACGCCTTTTGTCTGTTTACCGAAAAATTGCCTCGATCATGATCGCTAAATCAATAGTTCACTATTGGCATTTTGGAACCGTTGTTAGATATCTGCAAGACGCCAAGGAGAATGCCCAGATTCATGGAGATATCTATATACTTGCTAACATTGATCGCTTCTTTGAACGGCTTGATTCCTTAAATTTGCAAGTAACAAAAAGAGCCAGTACTGATTTGTTGGAATTCAAAAACGACCTAGAAACAACCGATAAATCTTCCCTGCTCAGCTTCGAACAAGCTGTAAAACTACAGTCATTGATGTCAGACATACGAAATACCTTACAAGCTGAATTATTCGGGTTTGAAGCCTATATTGTCACGCCCAAAAGATTAGATGTTAATAAACTACTTTCTTCCGTTTCGGAACTTTTACCACCAGAAACCTATCCTAAGCTTCCTGGTATTGCGAAAGTTGACATTTCTGAAGCTGGCTTATGTATAGCTTTTGAAAGACCAACAGCTGCGGCGTTTCATTTACTTAGAGGCACTGAATCGGTTTTGAAAGAATTTTATTTTTCTATGATTAAGCATAACCGCGTTGACTCTCTAATGTGGGGGCCCATGGTCAATCATTTGCGTGAAAAACCTAAATGCAAGCAGTTTACTACCTTATTTAATAATCTCGATAACATTAGATTATCGTTTCGAAACCCTACAGCTCATCCAGAAAAAATTTACGACATTCATGAAGTCCAAGATCTATGGGGGCTTTGCATCGATGTAATTAATCGGATGGTAACGCATATTCCAAATCCCAAAGACAAAGACGTATTTGCAAAGTAATTCAGAAATATGTTTTGGTTATAGCTAAATGCATCACTTGCTTTCCAACCAACCGCTCGTCCTGGGCGGGCGCACGTTTGCCTCGCGGCTGTTTGTCGGCACGGGGAAATTCTCCTCGCCCGCGCTGATGAAGGCGACGCTCGCCGCCTGCCGCCCCGCGCTCGCCACCGTCGCGCTCAAACGCGCCGACCTCTCCGGCGCGCACGACCCCTTTGCCGACATCCTCGACTTCCTGGAGCCGGACAAATACCTCGTCCTGCCCAACACCGCCGGGGCGATGAACGCGGACGAGGCCGTGCGCCTCGCGCGCCTCGGCGCGGCCTCCGGCCTGCCCAAGTGGGTGAAACTCGAAATCCACCCCGACCCGAATTACCTGCTCCCCGACCCAATTGAGACTTTGCGCGCCGCGGAAATCCTCGTGCGCGAGGGCTTTATCGTCCTGCCCTACATCAATGCGGACCCGGTGCTCGCCCTGCGCCTGCAGGACGTCGGCTGCGCGGCGGTGATGCCGCTCGGCGCGCCCATCGGCTCCAACCGCGGGATCGAAACCCGCGCGCAAATCGCGATTATCATCGAGCAGGCCCGCGTGCCCGTGGTGGTGGACGCCGGGATTGGCCGCCCGTCCCACGCCGCCGAGGCAATGGAAATGGGCGCGGACGCCGTGCTCGTAAACACGGCCATCGCCGTTTCGCCCGACCCGGTGCGCGCCGCGAAAGCCTTTGCCCTCGCCGTCGAAGCCGGCCGCGCCGCGTATGAAACGGGATTGCCAAATGAAAATAGTCGAGCGTCGGCAACGAGTCCGCTGACTGCATTCTTGAATGGTTAGGGCTTGAAGCCAAGCGGGCAGAGAGTAAATTAGCTACATGGACAGAAAATCATGGCTAAACGTCACTGTCGGTGCAGTGGGTGGCTATGACGAACAGCGCGCCAAATTGGCGGATAAGCGACTGATCTTGGGAATGTTGGGAACGTTGTATCTGGCTTTTGGATTTTTCCTCCTCTACCTTGCGATCGCTAACGGGCACATATCCTGGCTCAATGCGGTGATTTTTGTGGCCGCAGGACAAACCCTGAACATGGCTTTTAAATTTCATAAGGAAATCAACGCGTATGATGTTCAGATAGTCAATTTAGCCAAACAGACCGACAATCTATTTAACCCATGAGTGAGAAACCACCCAAAGAGTCCCGGCGCCGCGAATTTAACGTGGATAACGATAGAACAGCCATGCCGTTTCTTTGGTTCTTTGGCTATGTCGCTTTGGCGGTGGGGCTGACCATGTTAATCGCCGGCATGGTCTGGAACCTGCCCGATTTTTTCTCCAGCAGCCTGATCATCCTGGTAACCGCAGGCATTGTTCTCCGCATCGCCTTCAAAGGCCGCCAGCAAATCAAAGAATCCGATGCGCAGAAAAGTTCGAATTCACCCACTGAGTAGGTAATGAACGTGCGGCAAAAAGATTCGTCTTTCTTACATTCGCCGGTAGAGTCTTTCGCCAGAGATGTCCGCCTTTTCCCAAGTACTGCCCACGTTGCCGCTCGACCGCTGGATTGAGCGGTCGCGGAGCGCAAAGGAAAGCGAAGCCTTAGCCGTCTTGAAAAATGGCCGGGCGCGGACGATGGAGGATTTTGCCGCGTTGCTCTCGCCCGCCGCCGCGCCGCATCTGGAGGAGCTGGCCGCGCAGTCGCAAAAGCTCACGCGTCACTTTTTCGGCAACACTATCCGCCTCTTCGCGCCGCTGTATCTCTCGAACGAATGCGTGAACGTGTGCAAGTATTGCGGTTTCTCGCGCCACAACGCCATCCCGCGCATCACCCTGCCGGCGGCGAAAGTGGAGGACGAGACACGGCTGCTGGCGAAGCAGGGATTCCGCTCGCTGCTCCTCGTCGCGGGCGAGCATCCGAAATACGTGGCCAACGGCTACGTGGCGGAGTGCATCCGCCGCTGTCTGCTGCTAACGCCGCAAATCGCGCTCGAACTCGGCCCGCTCGAAACGGCGGATTACGCACCACTCGTCGCCGCCGGGGCCGAGGGCCTTGTCGTTTACCAGGAAACCTACCACGAGCCGACTTATCGCGACCTGCACACCGCCGGGCCGAAAAAACATTACGCCTGGCGGCTCGACACCGCCGAACGCGGGCACGCCGCGGGCTTCCGCCGCCTGGGCATCGGCGCGCTCTTTGGCCTGCACGACTGGAGGTTAGAAGCCGTGTCGCTCGCCGCACACGCGCGCCATCTGTTGAAAAATTGCTGGAACAGCTACCTCACCGTTGCGCTGCCGCGCCTGCGCCCCGCCGCCGGGGGCTACGCCGTCGCGCCGGAAAATGTATTGGCCGACCGCGAGCTGGTGCAAATTATGTGTGCACTGCGCCTGCTGCTGCCGACGGCGGGCATTGTGCTCTCCACCCGCGAACCGGCGAATTTGCGCGACGGGCTTTGCGCGCTCGGCGTCACCCACATGAGCGCAGGCTCGAGCACCGAGCCGGGCGGTTACAGCCATTTTGACGAATCACTGTGGACGCCGACGCGCACCCAGCCTGGCGAACAATTCCACATTGCCGACGAGCGTTCGCCGCAAGCCGTGGCCGCCATGCTCCGGCAAAAGGGACTCGATCCGGTATGGAAGGACCACGACCGCGCGCTTTCGGGCAGCCGCCAGGCTCCCGCGTTTGAAACGATTACCGCCACGAGTGACGAATCGGCAACGCCCACATGGATTCCATCACGATAATCGCCAACGGCCAGGCCCGCACCGTGCGCGCGGGCTGCCCGCTGCCGGAATTGCTCGCCGGGCTGCGGCTCGCTCCTGAACGCGTGGTCGTCGAGCGCAACGGCGCGGCACTGACACCCGCCGAGGCGCTCGCCACTATCCTGACCGACGGCGACAAGCTGGAAATCGTCCGTCTTGTGCCGGGAGGATGAATAATAGTTGAACCACGGAGGACACGGAGAACACCGAGGTTTTTATTTTCAGTTGTCGCTTTCCATTTTACCCCTCTCCGTGTACTCTGTGTTCTCCGTGGTTTAATTTTTAATTTATGGACTCCGCCAAAAGCGAGGAACTCAAAAATGCGCAGGTCGTGCTCGACAAGCTCATCTACCAGCCCGACACCGGCAACCTGCCGCCCGACCGCCCACACGCCTTCATTTACTTTTTGACCATCCGCAACCTTTCCGACCGCAAGTTTACGTTGCTCGGCCGCAAATGGATTCTTGATTATCCCGACGGGAAAACCGAAGTCATTGAAGGCGACAAAATCGTCGGCGAGACCCCCACTCTCGCGCCCGGCGAGTCATTTTCCTACAACAGCTACCACGTTACGGCCGTCAACACCATGGCGCGGGGTTCCTTTCATGGGGTGGACGAATTTGACAAACTGATCTATGTTAAAATCCCGCCCTTCGAGATGATTATTCCC
>Ga0206999_10051_pt1 | contig 29384 bp, 14 predicted proteins | sample Alteio_BWMinCont_92_FD_153482 | JGI IMG/M metagenome (GOLD analysis project Ga0206999, IMG submission 153482) | Enriched cells from forest soil in Barre Woods Harvard Forest LTER site, Petersham, Massachusetts, United States -... | ecosystem: Environmental > Terrestrial > Soil > Temperate forest >...
GCTGGCATTCTCCCCGAACGAAGGTCTCGAAGAGTTCACTTAAAGTTTCGGCGATTGTATCCTGCTGGGTTCTCCTGGCCTCGTTGTGCTTCGGTGCGCGGAAGGACGACACCAACCTAAAGTCACTTTACGATCGCCATTAATGGTTCGAGCTTCGTGATTCCGGGATTAAAGGTGGCGCCTCGGCCTTCTATCAGGGGGCCGTTGCGTGCGCATTTAATGATTTGCATGGGTGCGAACGTAGGTTCCGAGATGTCTTTAATGCGGCATCGAAATCGGACGAAGTGGTCGAAGCCCACAGGATTCTCGCTTCCGCCTATTTCACCCAGGGTGAATACAAGAGGGCGTTGGCTCAAGTAGACGCCATCCTCGCACTTAAGGAAAAATGACACCCGGAATGATGTCCAAGGGAATCCAGATGAATTCTCTACTTTGCTTTAAGGAATGTGGCAAGTGGAATGACCTCGATATTCTTTGCAAGCGAGTATGTCTTTTCTCCTGGATACACAACATGAATGCGGTCGAGTTTTAGATCGGCCAGAGCGACCCGCATGGAGGGCGTGATCTTGGGTGCGTCAGCGCGTTTGCATTCGACACCGATTCGGCGGCCAGACTTGAAAAGAACCAGATCAATCTCAGCCCCCTGATGTGTGGCCCAGTAGTAGGCCTCGTCGGGGCGGAATGCCTTGAGTATTTCCTCAATGGCGTAGCCCTCCCACGAGGCTCCTACCTTCGGATGGTTTTCCAAGTCACGTTGGGTGTTGATACCCAAGAGTGTGTGCAACAGCCCAGTGTCTCGGACATACACTTTCGGAGCTCTAACTTGGCGTTTGCCCACATTTTCAAACCAGGGCGTTAACTGGCGGACCATGAAGACGCCAGTCATGAGATCGAGATACCGGCGTACCGTCGATTCATTGACGGCTAAAGCGCGGGCCAACTCGGCTGCGTTCCAGATCTGGCCATGATAATGGGCGACCATGTTCCAGAAGCGGCTTAGCGAAACAGCAGGGATTGTAATTCCCAGTTGGGGAAGGTCGCGCTCGAGGAACGTTTGGAGAAATTGCCGCCGCCAACTCACCGAGTCAGTTTCGGTACGGGCGGTGTATGCAAGCGGGAAGCCGCCGCGGAGCCAGTGGCGCCGCTGGGCGGCAGCGCCGAGATCAGAGAGCCGAAATCCCTCTAGGGGAACCGTCTCGAGCCTGCCGGCGAGCGTCTCTGAGGATTGTTGTAGCAAGTCGGGTGAAGCGCTGCCGAGAATGAGGAATCGCGCGGGAATCGGTGAACGATCGGCGAGAACACGCAACAACGGAAATAGGTCTGGGCGCCGCTGTATTTCATCGATAACAACCAAGCCTTTAAGGGGACGGAGGGTTGTCGCTGGTTCGGCCAGGCGGGCCAAGCTTTGAGGCTCCTCAAGATCAAGGTAGTTCAGCGAGTCAGGGGAGACAAAGTGACGGGCGAGCGTCGTTTTGCCACACTGGCGCGGTCCCAGGATGGCGACGGCACGGCTGCGACGCAAGGCCGTCCGGACGAGGGCGATATCGACCTTGCGGTCAATTATCATTGAAATATAATACCATGAATATCCTGCATGTGATGCGGGTGTTTCATGGTCGCATAGATTGAGCGTGGGCGTTCGTTAGGGTTCCCGTACTGCGCTCTCTGCCGGCTGTGGTTACCGAAAACTCCGTCCGAGCTGACGGCACAGGCTTTAATAGTCGGATGAGTCGGCAACAAGGGGTAAAATCGACGCGTTTTGATACCAAATCTGACACCAAATTGGGCCCGGGGGCTGATAGTGGCGGATCAGTCCTTGTCTTTCAGAGTGGTGGGGGTGGACGCAGCAGCTTTTCACTACCCCACGAGTTAAGCCATCTCGTCGTCGGTTTCGGGATCGGCGGATCAGCGAACCACCCACCTTACGAATGGTTAGGTCCCCGGCGCTCACAATCGACCCACCTCACGCGTCGACCCGCCTGGCGAAGTAAGTTTTTCCAGCTGGCCCCGCACCGAGGACGGAAGATCGCGAAGGTAGCGATGGCTCGGAAGCTGGCTCTACATCTGTACTGGATGTGGCGCCCGGGCTGGGATTACGGTCAGTTCGGAAGGTCGGTTCGCACGCGGGAGCGCCCGGAAATCCCCATGGTGTGCAGTAAATCACCGGCGTAATGATTGGGTATCCCGCTCCCCTTCGCAGGGGAGTTCGAAGTAGGAATCATGATCGTGGTTGTGATCGAAGAGATGGATGGGTCGGACAAGGAAATGGCGTAACTGCAGGACGGTTGCTGATCGGCTTTCCGACAGTTCGAACACCCCGAGCTAAGTCAGCGGCCGATCCGCCGCGGCGCCCCAGATGTCGCCGACTGTGAAGCCTTCCGGGAAAGGATCCTCGGGATCGACTACGTAGTGGGCGAATCCGGTGATCCACGCCGTGCCGCTGATCTGTGGGACAACTGCGCGAAAGCCAGCAACCTGGACTTCACGCACGAGGCGGCCGGTGAAGATGGTTCCGAGAATCCCTTCGTGTGGGAATGGCTGATTCAGTGGGAGCTTGCCCTTGGCGTGAAGTACCGCCATGCGGGCACAGGTACCGGTTCCGCAGGGCGACCGGTCGATGGCACCCGTCCACGTACCAGGTTTGTTCCAGTCGAGTTGTCCGGTTGAAACGATGACAGTGTTCTTGGCCACCGCAGCCGGATTCGTGGGTGGGCCGGTAAGTTGGCCGATCGTGATGCCGTGAATCTCAGGATTCTCCGGATGTGCCACAGGCAACTGCTCTCGGGCAGCTGCTTTGATCATTTCGCCCACCCGGACAATATCTCGTCCTTGGTCGGGCGAGAGCTGCAAGCCGAGAGGCTCTGCTTCGGCGATGACGTAAAACATGCCGCCGTAGGCTACGTCCACGGTAACGGTTCCGAGTTGTGGAACTTCTATCTTCGCGCCCAGGTGCGTGGCAAAAGCGGGCACGTTTTCGAACGTAACCCGCTTCACCTTGCCGGCTTGCACTTCCGCTTCGACCTGCACAAGGCCCGCGGGTGTGTCGAGCATGAGCGTCGTTGCGGGCTCGACCGCTGCCACCATGCCCATTTCGATCAGCGCCGTGACCACGCAGATTGTATTCGTTCCCGACATTGGCGGATATTCGACCTGCTCCATGATGACAAAACCAGCCTGCGCACGAGGATCGGTTGGCGGCAGAAGCAGGTTACAGTTCGCTGCCGGATATCCGCGCGGCTCTCGCAGCATTCGTTTGCGCAGCCCGTCGAGATGCCGCTCCAGGTACGTCTTCTTCTCGAACATCGTGCGGCCCGGCACGTCGAGTATCCCGCCAGTTATCACCCTTCCCGGTTCCCCGCAAGCGTGCAGATCCACTGCGGTAATCATGTTTGAGAAACGCATGTTTTTTCGGGTTGATTATAAGGTGATTCTGCTCGAACCGTGCTATCCCTTTTCCTTCGTGACCTCGACGTAGTACAAGTCAGTGGCGACGCTGAATTCATCCCTCTTGAGGGAATTCGGCATGGTCTGCCAGTCGGTGGTTGCGTGGATGATCTGCCACTTGTCTTGCTTTCCGACCCGCACTGGCATCTGGAACTCCGGTTCGTCGGCCTTCCATCGGTAAGAAACCGTACCTTTGCCGTCATCGAACTTCAATTCGAGCGTGGGGATCGCGGTGTGGCGCAGATACTGATCGAAGATTGGCGTCAGATTCATTCCGGTCTGCTGGTTGAAGTACTGCACTATGTCTTCGGTCATGATGTTCTGATATTTGAAATGCTGGTAGAAGCCGCGTATCAGCTTCCACCAGCGCTTGTCGTCGTTGACGATGCTGCGCAGCGTATTAATAAAGAGCACGCCCTTGAAGTACTGGTCGGGCGCCGGCTCGCCGTGGACCTCGCGCGCCGTAATAATGGGTTCTTCGTTCTTGACCTTCGACTTGTATCCGTTCAGATACTTGATGGCGTCGTTATGCCCGTACATGTATTCGACGTACAGGCTCTCAAGGTATGTCGTCCAGCCTTCGTGGATCCACATATCCGAGCTATCGGCCGCGGTGATGCTGTTGCCGAACCACTCGTGTCCGCTCTCATGGATAATGATGAAGTCGAATCGGGGGCTTATGCCAACGCCGGTCCAGTCGCGTTCCAGATAGCCGTTTGCAAAATGATTTCCATAAGTGACTGCACTTTGGTGTTCCATCCCGGAGTAGGGCACTTCAATCAGTTTGTAGCCATCTTTCTTGAATGGATACTCGCCGAAGTAGTGCTGGAAAGCCTTTAACATTCCCTTCGCCTGCCCAAACTGCTTCTTGGCTTTCTCAAGGTCCTCAGGCAGCGCATAGAAATCCAACGGCAGGTCGCCCAGACGATCGGAGAAGTGCCGATAGTTGCCGATATTCAGCGACACATCGTAATTATTGATGGGGTAATGCACGAACCAGTCCCATCGCGTGTAGCCATCACGGAGATCCGTCTTGCCCATAAACTTCCCGTTGGAGACATCGACGAGATCGTTCGGAATCGACACGCTGATCTGCATATTTTCCACCTCATCGCGCCACTGGTCCTTGTTCGGCCACCAAATGCTTGCCCCGATGCCTTCGCACGCCGTATAAATCCACGGGTGACCGGAAGGATCTTTTCCGAACGTAAAGCCTCCGAACCGGCCCGTCTGTACAGGCGACCCGGAGTAGTAGAAGTCGAGGGTATAGACATGAGTGGCTTTTAATGTCTCTGGGAAATCGACGAAGACCGCGCCGGAATCCCGCTCGTACTTGAGTGGAACCGTGCCGAAAAGGATTTTGTCGATGCTCAGCGCGTCGGCCAGGTCGAGTTGGATACGCGTGTCATCCTTGAGCATCTTGAACCGGATCTGATTGTTGCCGCTGATGAACTTCTTCTCGGGATCAACTCGAATATCCAGGTGATAGAACAGTAGATCGTTATTGGCGCGGTACGGTCCGTAAGCTCCGCGCAGGATGTCGGCCTTCGTGGGCTCATGATGGCGGCGCGGTTGCTGCGCGGCCGCCGGTTGCTGAGGTGCTGAGGATTGCTGGGAAGTCGAGGAAGCAGTCTGAGCACCCACAACGGCCGTGACCGCCAGCACAACAACGAGGGCTCTTGACACTGCCCTAGAGAAAAGGCCGCGCATGGCTACTGTCTCCGGTACTCCGATCCAGTGATGTCAGATACTTTCTTCCCACTCGGCAATGCGTAGGGGACAACACACTGCGGCCGCGACTGCAACGCATCACGAATGATCTGCGTCGAACGGGCTTCCGCCCCGGTTATTCTCGCCGCTAGAAAGCTACTTGCATCCGGAACTGAATTTGCCGGTTGCCATTTTGCCCAACCGTTCCCGGAGCATACGGTGCGCTGTTTACAAGCAAGAACTGTGCCGGATTGTTGGTACCCCCGGAATAGCTGTCCGTAAAGTTGAAGTTGGGATGGTTGAAGGCATTCAACATTTCCGCATACAGGTTCATTTTCACGTGTTCTGTAATCGGAATGGCTTTGATGATCGAGATGTCGGTGTTGAACAGTCTCGGTCCTTTGAGGAAGATGATGCTTCCCAACTGACCGGGCGTGGAGGAGGGCTGGATGGCTCCGCCCGGACCGAAAAGAGAGGCTGGAAGGACCGAGACGGGAGAGTACGGATTCCCGGTGGAATAGACGCCGACTTTCTTCTGCAGTTGCGATGGAGTAATGTTGTTCAGAGTGACTCCGGAATCGTTCTCATTGGGGACGTAGCTGAGAATACCGGCCGGCGTCCCGTTCGCATTTGCCGGGGTTGGACCATCCCAGTAGTTGTAGGTGTTGACACCGCCGGCCAGCTTGAAGTTGCGTCCCGTTTGAGCTGCAATCACGCTTCCGATCGTCCATCCCCCGATCACGCGATTGACTGCGGAGCTATCTGTCTTGAATGCTCTCCCCGGACCAAATGGAAGGTCATAGTTGAAATAGGTCTTGAAAACATGGCGGAGGTCGTAGGGCGAAGGCACCCGATTGAGTCTAGGATTCCGCAGCGTGAAGAAATCAACAAGCGCTCCGTCAGCCTGATAGTAGTCCCCCAGATAACGGTTGGTGAGCGAGTGGCTATAGGTGTAGTTGGCCATGAAGGTCAAGCCGTGACCTGCCGTATGTTTCCCCTGAATCTGCAAGCCGTTGTAGGACTCTGATCCCGGATCCGACAGCAGGGTCAGAGCCTGGCCGCCCGCATAAGGATTGACCTGAAAGAAATTGATGGGGTAAGCCGTAGGCGTAGGCGCGCTGGCGTTGTAGCCCTGAGTCACGCAAGGCGAGAACGTGCTGCCGACAAGATTGCAGAAAAACGTCGGGTTCTGCGTGATCGCACCCGCCAGAGCTCCCGCCTGGCCCGTCTGAACCAGGAAGAGATTGCTCGGGTTTTGAAAGGTGCTCCCGACGGGTTGGCCAGCATATGCCTGCGTAAGAATGGGTGTCGGATTGGGCCCGGCAAAAGTTGTTCCGCCACTGGCGGTAAAGTTCGCCTGCGCATTCTGGAAATCCTGCAGGAAAGAGGTGAGCCCGTTCACGTTCTGGAAGATATTCACTTCGTTGAGGTCGTAGGCTTCCCACATGTGCACCGAATGGTTCCCCACGTAGTTCACATCCAGAGCCCAACTCTTTCCGATTTTTCTCTCGAATCCAAATGTCCAGTTCTCGATGTACGGGGTCCGAATCTTTGGGTCAACTGTGCTGAAATTGCCGTCGCGCGTAAAAGTCAACGCCGCTTCCGGAAGCGGGAGCGAGAAGCTGCCTGGAATGGAGTTGAGTGGAGGCAGAGATGAACCGACGGGATCGAACAAGATGGATCCGGGAGTGAACTGTCCCGGATTCAGAGAGACTGTTTGATTCGAGAGGGTGCCGGTCGCCACATTCTCCCATGGGATCCATCCTTCATCGTAATGGTTCACCGCGAAGCCGCCGCGGATCACGAGGCCGTCTCCTCCCGCTAGTTTCTTGAGCCATCCCTCGCTGAAATACGGATTCCAGGCGAAACCCAAGTTCGGAGCGGGCTGCTTGAAGTCCCCGCTATAACTCGAAGGACGAAGCTGCAGTTGTGGATTGGGATTCCCGTTCAGAACTCCCGGCTGAAACAGTTGAGTGGACGGGCCGTACAAATCCGCGATGGTGGGGCTGGTGAAGTAGTTGTCGGTATTCGTCAAAGCGGAAGAAAACTGCCAGCGGAAACCGTAGTTCAAAGAGAAGTGGGGAGTAACTTTCCAGCCATCCTGAAAGTAAAATCCGCCGACTGTCTGATGCTCCTTGATGCTGGTGACCCCACCCGTCTCATATTTCTTGCTCGACGTGTCCAGCGGGACAAAGCCCGAAATCGAAGCCACGCGACCGGTTAAGGTTGAGTATAGGGATTGGGCGTCCACGAGTGCCTCGTTGTTGTTGGCGGTCGAGAGCCCACCGGGGAAACATCCCTGCGTATCCTGCGTACATCCCGCGACCGGACTGGTGTTGAACATACTCGCCGCAGGATCGTTGCCCGAAATTCCAAGGTTCTCCGCAACGGGAGGCTGTGTATTCACATCGTGCTGGTTGGAAAAACGATAGTGGCCGCCAAAAGTGAATGTGTGGTGCCCGTGGCTCCAACTCACGTTGTCGGTCAAATCCCAAACCGGATTGTTGCGAGGCTCGGGAAGAATACTGTTGTTGTAGGGAACGGGAGGCGTGAATGCCGGAGTATTACTTACCGCAAATGAAGGAGCGATGGGCAAAAAGTTGATGCCCTGAAACGCGTTGAACGAATTCCCCGGCTGTGCCCGCTCCTGCGTATTCAGAACGCCGAAGTTGGCCTGGTTGACCAGATGATTATTGATCGTCCAATCTACTCCGGTCGAGAAAGTTGAGTAGGACGACTGGAACCCGCCTATCTGAATTGAATCCCCTGGGTACACCGGAGTCCTTGGATAGGTGCGCCAATACAGATCGTAGGAAGTGTGCCATGTGATCTTGGGCGTGACCAGATAGTCCACACGCGCTGTAGGCCACCTCTGCTTCGTGTTCTGCGCTGCCGTGAAATTCAATGTGCTCTGCAGGCTCTGCAAATACGCATCGGTCGTGTTCGGGGAGAGAGTACCCTTCGCAGCTAGGGTGTTGACCGAACCCAGCACACTCTGCACGTTCGCGTTCGGACTGGAGGGGAGCCCGGACCCGGCCGCGACGTTGTAGAGATTTACTGTCTGTGTCAGGCCGTTGTCGGCGCGAGTGTACGTGAAGGTTCCCGCCTGTGCAGCGGGCGTCAAGACGCCTTCAGTGAACAGTGCCGTGCCCGGCTGATTCTCGAACTCGAAGTTGAAGAAGAAGAACAACTTGTTCTTGATAATCGGTCCGCCGAAGTTCGCGCCGAAGTCGTTCGTATGGAAGGGTTGCTTCCGTCCCAGGCTCGTCAGTCCTGCAGCCAGGTACGCGTCGTTCTGATATGAGTTCGCATTGAAGGCACTGTTGTAAGCCTGCCAAAACGCGCTACCATGGAATTGATTTGTACCGCGCTTCGTGGTGAAACGCAGGGTCACGGCGCCTTCGGCCCCCGCGTCCGCGGTCAAGTCGCTTGTGGATACAGACACTTCGTCGATGGCTCCCACTCTGAGAGCGGCCGCTTCGAAGAAGCCCGTGGTGGAAGTGCGGAAACGTTGAAAATTATTGTTCGTTCCATCCACGCTGATGCTGATCGCTGCGTTCGGCATGGAGTTGTAAGTAGTGAAGCGGAGGTCGCCGCCCACCTGTGCGCCGGGAACAAGTTGGGCAAATGGTAAAACATCCCGTCCACTCAGTGGGAGATCCTGAATCGAGTCTGCGGTAACGGTCGTCGCCAGCGTGTTCGTAGTCGTCTCGAGCACTTCGCCTGCCGCCGAGACGTCCACTACTTGAGCGGCCGAGCCCACCTTGAGATTGACATTCAGATCGGTGGTTCTGCCGGTGTAGACATGTACGTCGCTATAGCTCGCTTGATTGAACCCTTTCGCGTCTACCGTCAGCTTGTAGGTCCCCGGCAGAACCGTCGGAAACACATATTCGCCTGACGAATTGGCAGTCGTACTCAGGCTGATTCCCGTAGAAGCCTGACTCAATGTCAGGCTTGCCCCTGCTATAACCGCGCCCGACGGATCGGAGATCTTCCCAGAGAGTTGACCCTCTGTGCGAGCTTGGCCCATTGTCATGCTGGGAAGAAACACCAAAGAAGCGACAAACAGGGAAGCGATAAGCTGAGACCTTCTGTCTAGCATCTGATCCTCCAGTGCCACACGCGCGCGATTTCTCGATATAGAGGTTGAAGCAGTGTTAAGAAAACGATCCGGTCCACACGGGGAATCGAATAAAATGTATACAAAATAAATTATGCGTTTTGACTATATAAAATACGGCTCCCATCGCTGTCAAGAGCTTTTTGCCACTGACTTATGGATGAGTCGAAGCGGAAAATCCGGTCAGTCGGCCGAATTTCTATTTCACTCCAGAAAAATCAGCCGTTCCCACCCGGACCGCGGTCCCCTGAGGCTTTTGCGAGCCGGCGGTGGCTTCGCGGCCCGGCGCCTCGGCCGGGGGCGCTACGGTCTCGGTCCACACGCCATAGGCTTTGTTGTTGAAAGCGGCGAGCCAGGTGTAATCACCCAGGAAGGCTTGTTCGCTTGCAAACGGAGTATCTGTCCAGGCGAAGTTGGTAAATGTTTTGCCACTGTCGGTCGACCAAGCTAGTGTGAACCACCTCTTGCGATTCGCCGGATCACCGCGACGGTCACAGAACTGAACGTAGACCGCTCCTGTGATCGGATCGACAGTTATCCACTGGAAGAACTGGTCGTTGCCGTCATGAATGGGATCGCTATTGACCCGCACGGGCTGCGACCAGGTGCGGCCGTGGTCGGTCGAGGTCGAAGAGAATACATCCACGTCGCTATTTCGGAAGTCGCTCTAGGTGACATACAGGTTGCCTCCTTCTTCCCCTCCCACGGATCGACTCCGATTTGCGGAAATCCCATTACGCGTGCAACCCCAGGTATGCCTGCGGCCCCGCCCAAGTAAGGAGCCCCTACGTCCATGATCGCTCGCCAGGGGGCGAACGTCTTACCTCGATCTTTCGACGAGGTGAAGGTGATGTTCGCTCCGTCGTTCCAGATTGCGGAAATCGTTCCGTCCGCTCCTACCACACCCGCCAAGCCAACCAGCCCGCCGTTGTCGTCACGCGGCAGACCTGCGTGGGTGTTGATGCGCATCGGAGTTGAGAAAGTCTTTCCTTCATCGGAGAAACGAGCAAACAGGATGATCGATTTGTCGAGTTGCCATTCGATCCATCCCAGGTAAAGATTTCCTGCGAATGGGCTCGTCGGAACATTGTCCGCGAAAATGCGCGGCATGTCCTCCAAGTGACTATCGGGCCCATTACCCTCAAATGTTTTTACCGCCGTGGCGTCCTTCTCCCATGTCTTGCCACCGTCGAGCGACCGGCGCACGAAGATGCCATTGTGTCCGGTGCCATGCGCCCAGTAAGAGTCGGAGCCAAGCTTGTCGAAGTGAAGGCTGGACAGATAAACCTTGCCTTTGTTGTCGAACGTTGTCGATACGTCTCCACCATTGCCCCACCCGGCCAGAGGCGGAAGGTCGGCGAGCGTAAAGGTCTGTGCGCCGTCTCCCGAGTAAGCGACAGTTGCGGGTTGATACACCGCGACGATCTGACTTGGATTTCCTGGATTCACAGCAATCCTGGCTCGCTTCCGTGTGAGTCCGCCGGAGAGATAGTTACGACATGCGCCGCCGGAGGGCGTGGCAGAGAAGTCTGTGAGTATGCCGTCAGTGCGGCAGGTAAGAATAGCAACCGTAATAGACGGGAGTAACTCATAGTCCTCCATTCGCAATGCGATTGCGCATTCTTGTTGTCCATCGATGCGCGGGTCGCACAAAATTGCTCAGAAGAAAAACATGTGACTCTTGCATCATTCTGCCGCATTGCACTCCCGCCCAAACGCCAACCTGCGGTGCGCTCGAACATGAGTGATGCGACGGACACTTTCCGGTTACTTCGCTCGCATTGTTTGACGCGCGAGTTCAACCCGTCGTAAGATTTGCTCCCTGTGATCGGCCATCTCTGCGGGATTTCAGACATCCGCTTCGGAGCATCCATGAATTATCTCGAGAAAACTACCAGAACCGCTGCTGTGGCGAGCCTTTTCGCAGCTCTCTGCTACGCAAGTTATGCGGCTGATTCGCACCAGGGACAGGGCTCGACGAAAGAAGGCTCTCCCACAACAGGATCAGTTGTTGTCCATCGTGCAGAGGCATTCGATGTTTCTGCTCCACTGGCGACATTGCGCGACTCGGATCTCAACTCCGAGCCATCCGCATGCACAGAAAGAAACTGCGGCCTATCTCCTGACGATTTGAATGCGGACCAAGATCCCTCACCGGCGCCGAAGCCAGTGATCAAAGAAGCTGGAGCAGCTGTAGAGCAGAAATTACAGGGACAAAAAGCGGCTGCATCGCTGATTGAAAGCTTCGATGGGCTGGGCGTTGGGTTCGAAGGGCCGAACGGCACGACGAAGTCGAAGAATCCTTCCGACAACAGTCTCGCCGTGGGCCCAAATCATATCGTGCAGATCGTCAACACGCGAATCGCGGTCTACGCGAAGAAGGGCGCGCGCTACGAAAAGAGTGGGAAGGTGTTGTATGGCCCGGTCGCGACAAATAACCTCTGGGCCGGTTTCGGCGGTGTATGCGAGGCTCGCAACAATGGAGACGGCGTCGTGCGCTACGACCAACTTGCCGGGCGTTGGTTGTTTGTGATGCCGATTATGACCCGGACAAACCCGGGCGAGTACCCTGAAGGCCACGGCGACGCGGTTTATTCTGGTCAGCCGTCCGTTCCCGGTGCGGCTGCGACTTTACCTTCGAATCCTGCACCGCCGCCGCCGAATCCCCTCGCCGGCAAGCATGTATTCTCTGGCTCCGAAGCCGAGACCAAGCCCCATGGAACCTTTGCCATGTGCTATGCCGTCAGTGTCAGCGACGATCCGCTCGGCGCCTATTATCGTTATGCCTTCGAGCGGACTCTGTTCCCTGACTATCCTCGTCCGGCGGTCTGGCCCGACGGTTACTATGTGCCGACCAGCACTGGAGACGAAGTGATCCAGAAACACGTATGCATTGTCGACCGGATGAAGATGCTGCAAGGGCAGCCCGCCACCGAACAGTGCATCGTCATCGACGGGGTCAGTTTCCTGAACAATGCGGATGTCGACGGTCGCACTTCCCCTCCACCCGGCGCGCCCAACATCATGATGGCAGCCGGTGGCACGCAACTGAAAGACATCTTCGATGACGATGGAATCTATGTCTGGAAGGTCCACGTGGACTGGAACGCACCGGCCAACACCAAAGTGAGCGGTCCCGAAAAAATCACCGTTGCGCCCTACCACTTCCTCTGCAACGGCCAGTTAACAAGCTGCGTGCCGCAACCGGACACCGCAAAGCGACTCGACGCTCAAGGGGACAAGCTGATGCAAAGGGTTGTTTACCGAAAAATCGGCAAGCAAGAGTCGATCGTCGCGGCTCACTCGGTTGCCACCAGCGCCGGAGGCGGGGGAGTTCGCTGGTACGAGTTCCGGCTCGATCAGCATCGGAATCCGAATCTCTACCAGCAGGGCACCTACGCCCCTGACGAGTTCTATCGCTGGATGCCCAGCATTGCCATGGACCAGAGAGGCGACATCGGGGTTGGCTACTCGTTCGGTGGCACACCGAATTTCGTCGGGCAGCGTTTTGCCGCCCGATCGCCTCGTGACCCCAAGGGGACCTTATCGCTCCACGAGACGGTACTGGCAAGCGGTGAGTCGTCCCAGACAAGTACTATCCGATGGGAGGATTACACAACCACAGCGATGGACCCAAGCGACGATTGTACTTTTTGGTATGTCGGCGACTACCTCAAGAAAGGTGAATCTGCTAACTATGCAAGTAAGATCGGCTCGTTTCGGCTTCCGGGATGCAAGGCTAAGTAGCTGACGCCATATAAGCTGCACTTACTGGATTGAGATAAGTACGAATCTCGCAAAAGCATTTACTGTTAGACTGCAGTATGACCTCTAGTCCGGCAATGGACCTTGCCGCCTGGTTTTTAGTGGATCAAAAGGTGAGCCGGTCAGAGAATCACATCGATCACCTCCGCGATGGGATCGATGTTCATCGGACTGAAATGTTGAATCACCGTGTGCAGGCGGCAGGAACGCTTCGCTGTGGCGACTTAATCGAAGGGATACTTCTTGCCGAAAGTTTCGCTGCAAATCCGACCGGGTTTGCCGACAACAGTCTGGTTCCCATCTGCTTGTCGATCGTCAACCAGTTCGGCGATGTCCACAAGTCAACGACCAGGGCGCGGCTAAAGCGCATTGCAGAGCGGATTCAGCTTCGGCCAGTGCGCCAGACCAGTCTATTCGAACGGCAGATGGCGCATCCGGCAGTCCGATCGGGTGCTCGACATTCCCGATGCTCTCGCACTCCACAACAGCCAGCCCGAAGCGCTGGGACGATAGGCCCGATACGACAATATGTCGTTAAACGATATAACGTAGCTTCTGCAATTTCGTTGAGTCCGGCGATATAGGACCCGAGCCACGTGATAGATCACATTCGTATACAACTTCGGATAAAGAGCCAAATCGTGCGAGTTCAAACATTCGTCAAACAAGCGTCGTATGATGGCCTTGTTTGCGTCACTCATGAGGAGTCTCCATTCGTTTTAACAATTGATTTGATGCGCCTGAACGCTGCGCCTTGTGCCCGTTTCGCCACGCCCGCAATAATCGTGAGACTAGAAGTTTGTGCGTACGTCAAGATCGTGTCAGTGATGACAGTCACGCGAAGGTCGATTGCCGGTTAAGGTCATCAACCAAATTGGGGAAAACAGCGTCGATGAGATCGGCAGGCATTCGCGTATCATGGGCCGCGAAGGTTCGAGGAATAAGGAACAATGACCAAGATTGAAAATATACAGGCAGTGCTGCGCGACCGTCTCCTCGATGCATGGCTCTTTTGCGATCACCATCACCGCGATGCCGTAGCTTAGCGGATTCTGGGCTTGCCGGAACCCCTCATGGTTTCGCGGCGCTGGTTCTACCTGATTCCTGCCGATGGAGAGCCAGTCAAGCTATTGCATAGAATCGAACCCTTTCACTTGGATTCGCTTCCCGGCAGGAAACATACCTATGCGGCATGGCAAGAGTTCGTCGACCAGTTGTGCGAGATGCTCTCGGGAGTGTGCACTATACGAGCGGGAAGTGCTGCCCAATAGCTGTTTCTCGATCGAACCAGGAATCTATCTTCCGGAGTTGGTCTGCGCAGCGAAGTGAACATGCTGGTGCACTCCGGCTCAGCGGAAGTTACAGGCCGGGTCCAGCAGGAAATGATTCTGATATAAACCGGGCACGGAGGCGAATCTCGCAGCCTACGCCGATTTGTTGTCAACTTTCCAATAGACCGCGTAACGCTCATGGATCACTTGGTTAAGAGGAACGAGCGTTAGAGGTTGCGATTGTCCTACCGCCTGGAAGGTGAGTGCCTGCTTGGCATCGGGTTCGATCCACGCCGTGGGTTTGCTCGGGTCGGCGCTGATATCGGGTACCTTGTGTTGATCGCCTGGTTTGGGTTCGTAGTCCCCGTAACTCATTTCTTTTGTCACCGCTTCGAATCGCCCCGCTAGGACAAGCGGGCCGTACATTGCGGCCTGGATGGTTTCGTCGTCCGGCATCGCATGGATGTGCAGGCCCATCGGTAAGCTGAGTTCGATCTTGTCCCCGGTCGTCCAGACGCGATTCAGCGTGAGATAACTGCTCGGCCTGGAAAACGCCGGCAGTGCGGTTCCATTGATTTTTACGCTGCCACCCTGTGCCCAGTACGGAACCCGCAGGTTGATGGCGAGTTGAACCGGATTCTTCGAGGAGATCGTGATCGTACAACCTTGTTCGTATGGGAAGCGAGTCTCCTGCTTGAAGCGCAGGCCCTTCTCCGGCCAGTCGAGTCGTGAATCGATGTAGAGGTTCACGTACAGGGAATCGTCATCGTGGAAGTAGATTGTGTTGGTTAGCTTGGCATATTCCTCGGACCCAGTTCCAGTGCAGCACCACATAGAGTCGAAGGGTTTGCCAAAAGTCTTCCAGTATCCTGCAGCCAGCGGCTGGTAGTACATCATCGTGCCGTCTTCCGGATTAATGGTCCCCAGACGGTGATTGAACAGTGTGCGCTCGTAGTAATCCATCAGGCGCGGATCGGGGTTCCACCCGAACAGGTGACGGGTCAGCTTCATCATGTTGTAGGCGCAGCAGCATTCCGTCGTGTTGGGCCCGAGTTCGGTCGAAAGTTTTCCCGGATCGCTGTTCCATCCCTCTCCATTGCTCGTGCCGCCAGTGCAGTACGAGCGCTCGCTCACGACTTCATCCCAGAAGTATTCCGCGATGTCGCGATAACGTTTGTCGCCAGTGAGTTCGTAGTATCGAGCGGCAGCAATAACCTGGGGGATGTGCGTATTGACGTGCAGCCCCTTTAATTCATCGCGATGGGCAGCGAGCGGATCGAAGAATGCTTTCTTGTCGAAGCGCTGCGCTACTTCAAGGGTGTAATCCTTGCCCGTAATGGCGTAGAGGTTACTGAGCACTTCACCCATCCCGCCATATTCCGTTCCGAGAACGCGCTGCATATGGTCGTAGCTGAGAGAGCCGGTATAACCCGCTGTCCAACCCGCCATTTTCTGGACCATGTCGAGGGCCTGTTCATTGCCGGTGTAGACATACATGTCGAGCAAGCCGGCCATGATTTTATGGACAGTGTAGAAAGGAGCCCAAACGCGCTGCCGCTCGCGCAAGCGATCGAAGAATTCAATGGGGAAAGCGCTAAGGTATCCACTCTTCAAAGCGGCCTGGCATTTGCCGAGCTCGGCGACGACAACGTCTGCATTTGTTTTGAGGTCTTCATCGCCGCTGCTCGCATACATCAGGGCGCAGGCAGAAAGATAGTGGCCGCCCGCATAGTGACCGCGCAGTTCGCAGTCTGGGGCTTCCCATCCTCCGAGCGGTTGGGCGGAAGAGGAAAGGCCCGCGTTGACGCGAAAAGTGTGGAGGAGTCGATCCGGAGGCAGGGAGTGCAGATACTGACGGTCTGCCTCCATCGCGATCTTGCATGAACCGTCTCCCAGGCGCACTTGTTTCATCGGGAAGGGGAGCAGTTTCCAGGAAACTTTCTCGCGGGTAGTAGCCTTACCATCTTTCTGCATCGTGTTGACGACCGGGTCCTGCGGAGGAGCCGCCAGCAGATCCTTTGGCAGCAATGTCGAGCCAGCGGTGACGGCGAGGGATGTCAAAAAATTCCTGCGAGAAAATCCTCCCGATCGGTCCATAACTCCTCCATGTTGAATTGTGGTTGCGCGCACTCGATGGATATTGTATACACTATTGGGCGTTTGTGCCGAGGGCCATCCGTACCTCTGGAAGTCGTTTCTTCAGACCAGGACTGAGGTGAGATGAACCGATTGCGACCATGGATCGTCGCGTTCTTTTTTCTGGCAGTTTCGCCAGCGGTGTTCGGGCAAGGAAAACTGGAAGATTATCAGCGGGCGCAGCGATTTCTCGCGGGAAATTTAAGACACCTGGTCTACATTGCCGAAGTCTCCCCGCACTGGATCGAAAAGACAAACCGATTTTTCTATCGCAAAACCAGTTCCAGTGGTTCTGAGTTTGTTTTGGTCGACCCGGAGCAGAATTCAAGCGCTCCAGCATTCGATCATGCGCGGCTCACGACAGCGCTTTCCCATGCCGCGAAGCAGGACTATTCGGCATCAGATCTCCCCTTTTATGACTTCGAGTTCGTGGACGGCGGTAAGGCAATTCGCTTTTCGATCGACAAGGCACAATGGAAGTGCCTGCTCGCCACCTACGAGTGCCAGAGTGAGCCATCCCAATCGGAGCGACCGAACGAGGCGCTATCGCCGGACAAGCGCTGGGCGGCATTCGTGAAGGAACACAACCTCTATTTGCGCGACGTTTCGACTGGCACCGTGCTGCAATTGACCCACGATGGAGTCGCGGCATGGGACTATGCAACGCCGTTACTCTCGCTGCGTCTGATGGTTGGCCAGGGAACCGAAAGTGTGCAGCAACCGCCGGCAGTTTCCTGGGCGCCGGATTCCTCGAAGCTCGTCACCTATCGCATCGATTCCCGGAACTCGGGCCGCTTCACCAGTCTCCAGTTCGTGCCGCCCGATCAACTGCGTCCCCGAGCTTTCACCTACGTTTATCCGCTGCCAGGAGAGGTGCTGGCGAGGGCGATGCCCATTGTTTTTGATGTTCAATCGGGCAAGCGGATTGATGTGGATTCCGCTTCGATCGAACTGCCTTTTCAGGACGGTCCGGGATTCGATTGGCTTCCCGACAGTAAGCGCTTCCGTTACGACTATGATGATCGCGGATTCAAGGCCAAGGAACTGCGGGTTGTCGATGCGTCAACCGGTGAGCAAAGAGTTCTGCTGCGCGAACAATCGGACACATATGTCGATCCCGGTGAAACGATATACCGCTTTGTCGAAGGCACCGGTGAGATTCTCTGGACGTCAGAGAGAGAAGGCTGGAATCATCTATATCTCTACAGTAAAGCTGGGAAGCTTGAGAATCAGGTAACCGAGGGCCCGTGGGTCGTTCGTGAGATCGAACACGTCGACGAGAAGAATCGTCGAGTGTACTTTTCTGCCAGCGGCCGTGAAAAGAATGAGGATCCGTACCAGACCCATCTTTACAGCGTAGGGTTTGACGGAAAAGATCTGCGGCTGCTTTCCCCCGAGAAGGCGAATCATTTCATCAGTGTCTCTCCGGACGGAGAGTTCTTCGTAGACAGTTATTCGCGCCCCGACTTGCCGGGCGAAGCCGTCTTGCGGCGTACAAAAGATGGCTCCGAAGTGCGAGTTCTGGAAAAATCAGACGCGACCGAGCTGACGAAGACAGGGTGGAAGTTCCCCGAACCATTCCAAGGAAAGGCAGCAGACGGGACTACGGATCTCTATGGGCTGATCTGGCGTCCGTCGAATTTCGATGCGACCCAAAAATATCCGGTCATCGAGTTTGTCTACACGGGGCCGCAATCGTTCTTTGTGCCCAAAGACTTCGGGGGCACGTTCCGGCTGCAATCGATGGCGGAGTTGGGCTTCGTGGTCGTCATGGTGGATGGACGCGGTACCACCGGACGATCCAGAGCTTTCCATGAGTTTTCCTACCGGAACCTGGGCGGAGCGTTCGAAGACCACGTCGCGATGATCAAGCAGATGGCCGCGCGCTATCCCTATATGGACGCGACGCGAGTGGGGATCTACGGAACCTCGGCAGGCGGATATGGTGCGGCCCACGCAATGCTGGCGTTTCCGGAGTTTTATAAGGTCGGAGTGTCTACGTCAGGCGATCACGATGCGCGCCTCGACAAAGCGTGGTGGAACGAACTTTACCAGGGCTACCCGGTTCAGGATGACTATGCTGCGCAATCGAACGTCACCATGGCCAGTCGGCTGCAAGGGCGTTTGCTGCTGGAGCACGGCGACATTGACGAGAACGTGCATCCGGTCGAAACGATGCGTTTCGTTGATGCATTGATGAAGGCCAATAAGAACTTCGACATGTTATTCGTGCCCAATATGTTCCACGGCGAGAGCGGCGAGCACGAATCTTACTTGGTCCGGCGGCGTTGGGATTACTTTGTGCAATATCTGCTCGGCGTCACACCACCAGCGAACTTCGAAATCAAAGAAGACCGGGAACCCGGTAGAAGCGGGCGGCGTCGACGACGCTGAGAGAGATCTCCGTGCCCAGTCAGAAGCGAGGCTTTTACGATGGCGATGGACCGACGAGACTTTTTGCAGGGGATCGCGGCGACGGCCGCTGGCTTTGAGATTCTGTCGGACAAGCTCAGTGCGGGCGCGTCCTTCGGCAATCCGCCAATCCATGACCAGAAAAGTACACGTGAGCACTCTTCCGTTTCTGTTACCGGCCACACGCTCGTGTGTGAATTTGAGGCGGGTGCGACCACGTGGAAAGTCTACGAGGATCTTCGCACGCGCGATGGATCGTTGGTGTTCCAGTCATCCGGTGGGGAGTCCCGAGTCCTAGGCAGGAACTCGGAGGCCTCGATGCCCGAAGGGGCGCCGTATCTGGGGCTCGCCCTGAAGGATATTGGAACCGCATCCGCCGATCTACTGGCCGATCGCCTCCTGCAAAACGGCGACCCCGATCCTGAAACGGTGAAATCCGCAGCTCCGCCCATGGCTTCCGCCGAGAAGAATCCGCGCACATGGACGACATTTGTGGGCACCAAAGAGGCTTACGATGTCACTCCCGTCTACCGTAGCGGAAACACCAGGACCTATCACCCGATCCAGTATTCTTTGCAGCTGCGCGAAGCGCTGAAGGCCGGAAAGATTTACGACGGTTTGGTCGGCGGCTGGATGCCCGCCGTTCGCAAAATCATTCCTGTATCTGATCGATCTTACTGGGAAGTGATTCTCTTCGGGGACACTGGCCCCAACAAAAATAAATATATCGTGCATACCTGGCATCGCACCGCGCGGATTGAAGACGGCAAGATCGCTGAGTTTGTATACGGTCACAGCTATCCCGCGTACCCGCCCGCCCGCCAAGATCCCAAGCCCGAGGAGTTCTACCGCGCGCTGCTCGCATTTACCGAATATTGGGAGCGACAACTCCACAGTTGTTCGCCGGCAGCCCTGCCTGACAAGGCTTATGTCGACATGTCGCGATACGCTTTCGTCAAGGAGTTGATGACGCGTCCCGGCGGAGTGTATCCCAAGTACGGCGCCGTGGACCGCGACTATGGTGGCTCAGAATACGACGGCTTCCAGGACATCTTCACCAGCGCTATCTACACCAACATGGAGTGGGGGCGTCTGGAGACGGCTCAGCTCTATATTGACAACTACTTCTCTGAATATGTTGACGATGCGGGGATGGTCGATATGCGCGGCCCAGAAACCGCGCAATACGGCATGACGCTTTCGCTATTAGCACGTTATTTCAACTACACGGGCGATAGCGCCCTGCTGTTGAAGCACCGAAAGAAGATCGAAACCATGGCGAAATTGCTTGCGGACATGCACGACGAGAGCCTCCGGTTGGCGCACGACGATCCTAGCTACGGCCTGATCCGGGGATGGAGTGAATCGGACTCCTGCTTGGACCAGAATCCATCATTGTATTGGCAGGCGTATTACGCCAACAGCGCCTTTGCCGCGCGTGGCTTGAAAGATATTTCGCCTGTCTGGATTGCGCTGGCCCGGACGGCCTCGGCCCCAGGCATGGAACAGTTGACTCACGATTGGCTCAGACGAAGTAACGTTTTGCGCGATCAAACCATCTCCAGCCTGGAAAAGAACGTTCAAAACGAGAAGATACCGCCTTACATCGGAATATTTCCGGGCACGACGCTCACCTTCCGCGAATCGCTCGAGAAAGAGCATCCCAGTGCGCAGCAATGGCCGCACCGTCCTTATGCGGAATTATTACAGGCCGACATCCTGCCGCCTCAATTGGCGAATCTGGTCATCAATTGCATGCGCGCCTACGGGGCTACCACGCTCGGCGTAGTGGCCAACGTTTGGCGATTTCAGGACGACGGACGGGAAATACTCGGCTTTATCTCTTACGGTTATGCCCAGATGCTTCTGCGTCTGGATCGCATCGAGGAGTTCCTGCTGTTTCTCTATTCGCACCGCTATCACGCTCACACCCGGGGTAGTTGGACGGCAGGCGAGGTTATAGGAATCACCGGCGACTCGGGAATCTACTGCATTCCGGCGCAACAGACAATCCCACTCCTGGTGCGTTGGATGCTGGTGCTGGAAGATTCCGATGAAGACATTCTTCACCTGGCGAAGGGCGTGCCGCGCGAGTGGGTCGGCTCGGGGAAGCAGATCCGGGCGGAGGGGGTACCCACTCGCTGGGGACGCGTTACCTTCGATCTTGCCGTCCAACAAGAAGCGAAAGTTCTGACGGGGAATGTGGAACTGAGCGGAGCGTCCCTTCCGAAGGAAGTGCATTTCAAGCTCCGGCTTCCGAAGAACATGCCGCTCCAAGGCATGACCGTCAATGGCCAGCCTGCGACAACGGGAGGAATTCACCAGGACACGGTCATCATTTCGACCGCCGGTAAGCGGACCTTCCAAGTTACCGGCCGGCTCGGATGACAGATATCTATTTACGTCTCAACTGCAACCGCTGCTCTCATTGACGAGGCGATCACCATTATGAACAAACCTGTATTCATTCTGTGGGGGGCGGCCCGTGAACAGTGATCTTTCCCGTCGGCACCTACTCAAATCAATCGGAACAGCCGGTCTTGCGGCGCTGGTTCCCGACGTCGCCGCCACGGAGACGTCCCCACTTTCTCAGTCGATTCCTGGCGCGTCACGAGCCACGAACAAGTCCGATCTGGTACGGCTTTCGTCGGGCCGGATGATTGTGACGTTCGATCGCCGGAACGGCACTCTCTACTCGATTACTGAAGCGCACGATGCGCTGGGAACAAACTTTCTGGGCAATTCCGATAACACACTCGGCATCCAGAACGGAGATACGCACTGGTCAGGGGACGTTCTGTCTACCATTTGGGAACTGAAAACGCCGGAATGGATTCGCGAGCAGGAGAGCTTTGTTCCTTACTACGTTTCGGGAAAGTGGAAACGCGAGTCGACCCTAGCTTCACCGGAAATCCGCAAGGTTGGATTCGATGGAAAGATATTCACCGTCAAGTATGCAGGGCGTTCGAAAAGCGAAGAAGGTATCCAGAGCTACGCCCTCAGCATGAGCTATCGCTTCGCCGATGACGGGTCCCTACTGTGGGACGTGGCGTTTGAGAATACGACCGGTCGCACTCTGGAGTTCGGCGAACTCGCATTCCCGCTGCGCGCCAACGACGATTATGCCGCGCCGTATGCGGGCGCCACGACGACTCTAGCGCATGCCAGCGGGAAACTGGCCGCGATGCAAAAGACTATTCACGAACAAAAAGTCCTTTGCCATTCCTTTGTGGCTGGCCACAGTTCCTACGCATTGCTGCAGCGTCCGCGCGGAGACGCGCCGTTCCTTCTGTTTCATTGCCTGCAAGATACTTCTTTCGAGTGCATCTACAAGACGCCCACCCAGGGCGACGTTTGGATCGGCACCGATCTGTTCGCCGTGCATTCCGATGCCACCAAGGACCTGCGAAACTGGCACTGGAATCCATGGGTGAACGGGCATTCGTCCCTGGTTTTGGAGCCGGGACAAAAAAAGTTATACCAGATGCGATTCGTCTTTCTCGATAACTATTCCGATATCGCAACGGAATTGGCGGCGGCGGGCAATCTGGGAATTCGCATCGCGCCTTCTATGGTCGTGCAGGAGGACACGGACACTTATGTTGAGCTGAATTGTGTCAACGACCTTGAGGCTCTCGAAATCCACTCGGACGGAATTACCGTCAAAGAGCAGAAGCGGAAGGATCAATCCATATTATTAACGTTGTCGTTTCACGGCAGGGGACAAAAGAGTCTCCGACTCGTGTACAACGGAAAGCGCTGGACCAACCTGCATTTTTTCTGTGTCGAAGATGCGGAACAGTTGCTGAAGGCGCGAGCCCGCTTTATGGCGGAGCGGCAATTCGTGGTGAGTCCAGACGATCCGTACCATCGCCATCATATGTTTCTGCCATTCGACTATCGGCGCGCGACGCGCCTCGATGACAATGATGACGTTTGGGAAGTAGGCGGCACCGACGACCCCGGTTTCGGTGATCCCGTATTCCTGGTAGCGAAGAATTCGGTGCTTCCCTCTCGCGATGAGATCGAGAAACTGGAGATGTTCGTGTCCGATTGTCTGTTCAAGTACATCCAGCATCCCGAGACTTACGAAATACGGGCGTCCCTGTACTGGAAGGTAAGGATACCGTCGAGTCCGTGGGGAAGTTGGTCCAGGAAAAGAAGCGAGACCACCTGGCGAACCTACAACTACGCCTTCGTCACCAATATTTATCACGGTATGTACCGCATAGGGCGCGAATACGATGTTCTGTCGCATCGTAGCGCACTGGACTATCTGCGCCTTTGCTATGAAACCTGTAGAAAATGGTTCACGACCGGACCATACAAACGCTTTGGCCTGATCACCGGATTGAACGCGGTGAACATTGTCGAAGACCTGAAGAGCGAAGGATGGCAAAAGGAATATGAAACGATTCTGTCGTTCATGAAAGAAACCAACCAGGCTTTCCTGACCGATCCTTACCCATATAGCTCGGAGATACAGATCGATGAGACTGCACAGTCGCAGGTTTATTTTTTCACGCGCTACTTCGGCAAGACTCATGGCGAAGCTGAAAGCTGGAAGAGGAATGCAGAGGTGCGGCAAGTTTTGCAGGCAATGCGAGGCGGGGAGCAGCCCATCTGGTTCTTGTACGGGAACGATTTATTTGCACATCCCGACTTACGGGGCCAGATTTCCTGTTGGCATTCCGAGGCTCTGAACGGCATGGCGTTGATGCAGGCCTTTGAAGACACTGGGGACGCTTCCCTGCTTTTAGAAGGCTACGCCGGGATGATGAGCGTCCTTCACAATGTGCTCCCTGACGGGATGGGCTTTGGATGGTTCAAACTCGATCCCGGAGTGTTCGCCTGTGAGCCCCCGAGAACATTCGAGGGAGGTTCCGGTTTGTGGGCTTTTGTTCAAGCCGCAAAATCCTATGTAGTCAACGACCCGAGCTTCGGCTGGATAGGCTATGGATGCCGAGTTGAGAACGAAACCAACCGGGTCCACGTGTTCCCCAAAGATGGCGTGCGCAAGCGAATATTGATTGTCCCCGATAAACTTCAGGTAACTCTGCGCCGGGGCGAAATCAAGTCACTGACTTTCGACCGCAGGACCTCGGCAATCAATCTGCAAATCGAGGACACCACGGGTATCGTGAAGACTGTGCCTATCGCCGTCGATGGGCTGGAGCCGGGTGAGTACCGAGTTCGGACGGAGAACTCCGAAATCCGGGCTCGGGCATCCGAGAAGCTGGAGTTTGAGGTGCCAGTGGAGGACGCGAGGGCGCTGCACATTTCGAGAGCAGCAGACAGGGAAGCAGGCTTGTAGGATGCGCGCGAGCTCGATGCCTGCAAGATGCGCGCCGTCGGACTCTTATGGTTTTAAGTGTGCTACACTTCCCGATCTTGTGATCCTGACGAGCCGCTACATGCGGACCATATCGGCGCGCCGAACGGATATCGCAGAGACAAAGTGGGGACAAGTTTAGGTTCAAGGTTCATGCCCGAGGCTGAAGAAAAGGAACGGGACTCGGTTTCGCGCCGCCGCTTCCTCCGTGCGCTCGCTTCCGCAGGGCTGACCAGCATCATCCCTCCCGCACTCTTCCTTCAAAAAGATACCGGGAAAATCCCGGATGCGAATGTTCCACCCGCCTTCGAGGAGATTCCTGCTTCGCGCAGCGGAATTACATGGGCCCATGTAGCAGGTTTTTCTCCCAATATGAATGAGCCTGAAACCATGGGCGCCGGTTGCGCGTTTATTGACTACGACAATGACGGCTGGATGGACATCTATCTGGTAAACAGCGGGCAGTGCGACTTCTACACCCCAAAGCAGCCCTTGCGCAATGCCCTCTACCGCAACAACCGGGACGGCTCTTTCACCGATGTGACGGAAAAGGCCGGTGTGACAGGAAACGCTTACGGCATGGGTGTTGCGGTGGGCGATTACGACGCGGATGGGTTTCCGGATCTCTACGTTACTCAGTATCCCCGCAGCGTTCTTTATCACAATAACGGCGATGGCACCTTAACTGACGTTACGGCAAAAGCGGGGGTGGCCGCGCCGGGGTGGAGCACGAGCGCTGCCTGGTTCGATTACGACAACGACGGGCGGCTGGACTTGTTCGTTTGCCAGTATTTGAAGCTGGACACAACCATTTGGTGCGGAGACAAACTGCTCGGCCAACGCTGGTACTGCCTCCCGAATGTCTACAAGTCGACGCCTTCCTGGCTCTTTCACAACAACGGCGACGGAACATTTACCGATGTCAGCAAGGAAAGCGGCATTGCGCAATCACTGGGAAAGGGGTTGGGTGTTGTCGCGGCCGACCTCAACAACGACGGGTGGATGGACCTCTTTGTCGGCAATGACACCGAGCCGAACTTCCTCTGGGTCAACCGTGGGAAAGGTCGCTTCGAAGAGACTGGGGCGTTCGCCGGTGTCGGCTTCAGCGCCTTCGGCCGCGCCCGCTCAGGCATGGGCGTGGATGCCAGCGATTACGATCAGGACGGTAAGATCGACCTTTTCCTGACCACTGTGGATCACGAAATGTTCTCGTTGTATCACCAGGAGCGAGGTGACATTTTCAGTGACGTCGCCCCGCGCTTTGGGATCGCCTCGCAAACCTTCAACCTCAGCGGCATGGGCATGAAATTCTTCGACTACGACAACGACGGCAACCCCGATATCATCCTGTCCAATGGCCATCCCGAACTGAATGTGGCCAAGATGGTGACGGGCGTGACCTACGAGGAGCCCCTGCTGCTCTTTCGCAACACCGGCAATGGCTTCGAAAATGTCAGCAAGCAGAGCGGTCCGATTTTCTCGAAACCGGTCGCCGGTCGCGGGTTGGCCGTGGGAGACTTCGACAACGACGGTTCCGTGGACGTGCTGGTTGCGGTTGGTGACAGCTCACCCATTCTGTTGCGGAATAACGCGGGCCGGCAGAATCACTGGTTGGGAGTTCGGCTTATCGGCCGAAGGTGCAATATAGACGCAATCGGCGCCAAGGTCACTTACCGTTCCGGCAACTTCCAGAGGGATTGCTACAAATTTGGCGGTGGCGGCTATCTGTCGGCCCACGACCCACGTCTCGTGCTGGGCCTCGAACAGCGAACCAAGGTGGAGTGGCTGGAAGTGAGATGGCCGCAGCCCGGCGGTAGCACCGAGCGGTTTACCAATCTACCCCTCGACCGATACATCACAATCGTCGAAGGGGAAGGGAAGTGGAAATGAAGTGGAAATAAAGAGACGGCCGTCAAACGGCTAGTGGGGCTGGGAAATATCCTGCGGCGGCGGCGTCACCATTCTCGGCTGATCTTTCTCCACCTGGCGTTGCAGAGCCAGAAGCCGGTCAGCTTCCGGTTTGTTTCCCGTCCGGGCGTAGGCGGTCGCGAGCTGATAGTAGCCTGCTGGGTCAGAGGAATCCATTTCCATATATTTCTTGAGAGGCGCGATAGCTTCCGAGTATTTCCCAGCCGCGTTGAGCGCCATCCCGAGGCCGAGGTAAGCCTCCGCCAGTCCAGCGTCAAATTGCGTCGCCCGGGAAAAGTGTTCGATCGCCTCATCGGTTTTTTGATTTCTCCACGCCAGATCCCCGAGCATAAACTCCGCGGAGGGTGAGGTGGAATTGACCTTCAGTTCAGCTTCGAACTCTTTCGTAGCTTCCTCGGTGAGCGTGGGATCCAAGGGCTTGGAGAGAAGAATCCGGCCGAGCTGGTAATGAATCCCCGGCTGATTCGGGTTTTGCTCCAGGATCTTACGAAACTGCGCTGTAGCATCGTCCCATTTCCCCTGGGATTGGAATGCCTCGGCGATCAACGTCTCCGCTTCGGGCGACGAAGGAGCCTTTCGCATCAGTTCCTGGGCTGTGCGGTTTGCCAGCTCGGAGTAATAGCGGGTTGTAATGTAGAGGACCTTCGGATCCCCGGGAAACTCGCGCGTCAGTACGATGAGAGACTCGGCGACTACGTCACGTTGATCGGTGGCCATCCCGCATTGTGCCCGTGCCATTAAAACGTCATGCAGAAGGTCCTTGTCCTGAATCTTCGGGATGACTCTCTTCAATATGGGCATTGCTTCTTTGCAACGACCCCTGGACCCGAGGGTGATGCCGCGTTCAGCCGTGGCGGTGAGAGACTCAACGGGGGCTGGAGTCTTGGAAACTTGAGCGACAGACCACTCACCTGGATTTCCGCAGATAACAATGGCGAGAAAAACAAAAATACGCTGAAACCTCGAAAAACCCAGCTTAAAGCGACGAAGGTTCATAAGCCATTATATTCGTGAAGATAGTTTTCCCTCATGAACTTTCACCGTCGACGGACTCGGCGTGGGGGATTTTATCGACTGAATCCCGTTAATAGGAGGCTTCGACCGAAATTTTGCCGTGGCGCCCAGAGGGAAGGTTCACAACTTCCTGCTCGGGCGAAAAATCGGTCCATGGAGCGCCGTTGAGCGTGACCGCGCGAAGTGCCTTTCCGCCGGGCACGCGCAAGCGCAGCTTGGTGGCCGCGCGATAACCCTCCGGCAAGTGGAGAATAGCGGACACCCTTCCGTGGTCAATGTCGGAGTTCAACTCGTATCCCACATTTCCGAAGCGGGTCGGTGCATCCGCGACCGCCATGGTTTTTCCCTGCTCAAGCCAGATCCTCGGCGTCGCTTTGGCAAGCCAGACGACCGGTTCGTCCGGATCTTCAAATACCAGCATCCACTTCGTGAATGTCGGGATGCTTACTTCCGAAGGAGTGCAATAGGGACCTCCGAGGCTGCCGTCGATCCTAGCGCCTTCCACAGCAGTCCAGTTTCCCCGCGAATAAATGTGTGCCCGATGGGCATAGTAAAGGAGCAGGAACTCCCGCGGCCAGTCATATAAGAGCCGAGCATAGGCGGGGCCAAAATCCAGAAATCCGTCGTAATACTGTCCACCTCGGAGGAGTCCGAACAGCGACTCGCCCCGGGCAGCAAGTGAGTCGGTGACGACTCGGGCCTGCTTTTCCGTCAGTTCAGCGGATTCGAGCATCTCCGCGTACGCGCGCTCTTTCCCATAGGTCGGCGTGTCTCCAGCGACGGCCGATACATAAGGCGGTTGCTGGGTATGATCGATCGATCTGTCGATGGCGGATTCCATGTCCTTTTTCATCTCTGCCGATTCCAGCAACGTGTCGCGGCCTTCTTTTTCGAGATGGGCGTCGCGGAGTTTTCGACCCATTTCGACCCATACTTCGCCGAGATCGTGGAATCCCCTGGCAGCTTCTGCGTTGTTGGAGAAATGGGGCTGCATGAAGCGGTAAGGATCGATCTTCAGCGAACTGTCGTGCTCCGACCATCCGCGAATGATGCCGTAGGTAATGTCGGACGAGGGAACTTCTTTCGATTGTTTGCTCAACGTACCAAAAAGAGTCGCGATCGCTTGCAGCCTCTTTTGGTGCTTGAGCAAGAGCTTTTCGTCGTGGGTGTAGGCATAGTACTTCGCCACTACTGCCAGCATTTTGCCGTACTGGCCGATTTCAGGACCGCGAGTGTCGATCGAGCCATCGTCGCGCACCGAGTTGATGAAGTAATCGTCTATGTAACGTCTGGCTACGTCGAAAAGCCCCCATTCAAGAAACGCCGCGACACTGGTGTTAAAAGTGTCCTGAAACGTGTCCACATTGTTGTAGCCGTAGCCGCCAAAAACATTGATTCCTCCCAGCGGAGGGTAACCGTATTTTGGATGGTCGCCCACGCGCGTAATTTCCTCCATCAACAGAGCGTGAAGGCAGAAATCCTTAAGGTTGGCATCAGGCACATCGATCTTCATGGGAGGATTCAGATCGCGGGCCCAGATTGTGTGGACCTTATACAAGGCCTTGTAGAACTCTGCGGCCGAGGGTTCGCCCCGCGGCGGGAACGGAAGGTGATGGTAATAATAATGAGCTTCTTTGAGCTCGGTGCCGTCAACCCGCAGGGCACGGTACCAGACTGGCTGGGTCCAGAAGTGGCCTGGCTCTTCGGCGAACATCGTCTCTTCCCAATATTCGTGCTGGTTCGTGGGGAAAACAAAACGATTTACTGGAAGCCAGCCCCCGACAAGTCCTTCCCAGACGTCATTCCTTGCCCTGGCATCACGGATTCCTTCAAAGAGCTTACCCAGGTCGACGTATATCTCATCGCTGAAGGCGCCAAAGGCGAAGGTGGGTTTATCGTCGGACTCCCGGGTTCCGACGAAGCTGGGAACCCGCAACGGAGGAAGTGCAGCCGCAACGGCGGCATAGTCGGGATCAGCCGTGCCGACGAGGAAGTCCTGGCCAAGGATGTCGTTTTTCGATTTAGCAATTTCTTCCTCCGTACGCCCACCATAGAGGGTGCCCGGCGCAGCCGTCGTAGGCTCAAGACTCTTGGGCAGGTTCAGCACCACGCCCCCGTTGCTCACGTATATGATGCTGCCTCGGCGATCCTCTAACTCTTCGAAGACGGCGAGGGTGCCTTCTGGCTCCTCGATCACGGCCATCAATGTCCATGCGCCAAAATTATCGCCCTTCGCCACGTTGACCGG
>Ga0206999_10052_pt1 | contig 28796 bp, 23 predicted proteins | sample Alteio_BWMinCont_92_FD_153482 | JGI IMG/M metagenome (GOLD analysis project Ga0206999, IMG submission 153482) | Enriched cells from forest soil in Barre Woods Harvard Forest LTER site, Petersham, Massachusetts, United States -... | ecosystem: Environmental > Terrestrial > Soil > Temperate forest >...
GTTCGCCCGTGAAGCCAGCCACGAATCTGCAGGACTCCTCCAGCTCTACCGGCATTGCTGGCTGAGCAAGCTCCGTTTGTTAAGGATGCGGAATTCTCAGAGTCAGTCCTGCGTTCCTGGTATACCGCCGCTCACGGCTTGTTGGCGTGGGGCACGGGAATTCCAGGCCTGCCTGCTGGTCTCTTAGCGGAATCATTCGCTATGCCGCGGTTACCTATGAACTCTTGCGTGCGCATTTGCTTCTGGGGCGCAGCCACAACAGCTCCGGGGTCTCTGAGGTCTTTGATCACCTCGAAATTCGCACGGAAATTCTCTTGCGGGAGTGGCCTTATCAGTATCCCTCTCATCACACCTTCCGCCAGAAGAACCCAGTTGACCACTGCAACAAGGGCTGCGCGTAGACTCCTCTTCCTGAAGGCAAGATATGCGATAAGCAAACAGAGACCAAACACCCACAAGCTGAACCATGTAAAGTCACGCACAACAAACGACCGGAGAAGTGTCCCAAGACCCACGGCCATCCAGAAACATGCCGCTGGTCCCCACCAGCGCTCCCTTAGCCACCACCAAAGCAGCGCACTGCCCAGGTGGTAACGAGCGCCTTGGCCAATTCCAAGAAGAAAATTCCGCCGCCGCCGACTCAGAACAGTGGACACCGCAACTGGTGCGTCGTTGTAGTGACGTACAATCGGGTAGTCGAGTTCGAGAATACAATACCCTGCGTGACGAATGCGGAGACCAAGCTCAGGCTCCTCGTCGGAATTGAGGTAAGGATTGAAGGTGCCGACCTCTTCGAGAACGGCCCGCCGGTACATTGCCGCGCCGCCGCCGCCGTAAGAGCCCCATAAGACCTCTCTTGGCGCACGCATCTGCATTTCCCGAAGCAAGGGCGCAGCCTCCTTGATTGCAGCCGTAGGAAGATTAATCACGTGGCCGGTCACGGCACCAGCGTTGGGCGTTTCCCGCAAAACGCGAAGGGCCTGCGAAAGCCAACCTTCGACTAACTCCGTATCTCCATCCAAAAAAAGAACGTATTCGCCCTGCGCCTTTTTGTAACCGACGTACCGCCCGATGGCAGGAGAGAGCGGCTGCCCCGGCTGCAAGCGAAGAACCCGAACCGGATACCCGCCGGCCAGCTCAATCGTTTTGTCTGTTGATGCTGAGTCAACCAGTATGATCTCCTTGGAGGGAATGGATGCAGTCTCTCGAATGACTGATTCCATCAGGCGGACGATACTCCAGGCCTGATTTCTGCTGATCAGCACGACCGACAATTCAATCACGAGCCTACCTCTTCCTGCGTGCCGGAAGGGGCTCCGGACCATAACGAGAAAAATCTGGCCTTGAATTCGCGAAAGCCGCCGCAGGCCATAATAGCCAGAGCAAGCAACGCGGCAACGTAGATTAACGTTGCGGAGATTCCCGCCAGAATGCCTGGCTGGGTCGGGGCTAGAAGGAGATAGGTGGCCATGCAACTCGCGGCCAGGAGGGGTTTCCAGGCAATTTTGGCGAGCGATATTCCAGAAAGCTGCCGAAACACAAGAACGTAGTGCTGAATGCAGCCGGCCATTCTGGTGAGCAGCAGGGTAAGCGCCGCCCCTCGCAGACCGAACCTCCCGATCAAAAACGGCCCGGCCACCACATTCAGGAGAAGCTCCAGGAGAACAATTCTCAAGGTGATCTTCTCACGGTGAGTCGCCACTAGTACTTGCCCGAGCACGAACGTAAATACCTGCAAGATCAGCACCCAGGCGGCAATCCGCAGCGCTGGGGACGCCTCGAGGAACGCCGGATTTCTGTAGAGAATCGAAAGCCCCCATTGACCAAGGAAAACAATCCCGACTACTGTGGGCAGAGCCAGCATCAAAAGCCCTTCGCTGGCTTGTTCCGCGATGCGCCTCAAGGCTTGAAGCCCTGGTTCTACCTTCCTGCACATCACCGGGAATATACTTTGCGCAATGCTCTGGTAGACAAGCACAAGCGGCACCATCAACTGTGTCGCCGCACTGTACAGTCCAACTTCTCTTTCTGTTGCCAGCTTGGAAAGAAAAATCACGTTCAGACTGTTCTCAATGGCCAGCGCGCCGTCGATACCCATAAATGTGCTGCCCGCACGGGTCATGGCCACTAAGAACGGAATGTTAATCCGGGCCCGCTGAACCGGAAGTCGCCGGAGGACCAGCCAAGTTTCAATGCCGGCAACGGCGAAAAATGAAGTGACCAAAACCAGAATTACCGCGAATAACCCCCGATTCCACGACAGCAGCAGGTACGCGCCAGCCATTTTCGCGAGATTCAACGGCACATTGACGTAAGAGATGTAATGCATCCGTTCCCAGGCTTGAAAGATGCCTTCGCAGACGGCCGAAATCGCGTAGGGAAAAAGGCCCAGCGAAAGGAGCAAGATGATCAAAGTCGTGCTCGAAGCATAATGTGCCAAGCGAAGGAAAGTGAAGAGCACACCCAGGGAAACGAACGACGCGAGGGATACCATCATGCAGCCGTTAACAAAATACATTGCCGTTTGGGAGCGGTCTTTGGCCACTTGCCGAACTATAAGTGTTTTCCCGCCGGCGACAGCGAATACCTGAAAGGTATAAAAAAGTGAAAGCGCCAACGAGAGTTGGCCAAACTCAAATGTACCGAGGCGGCGGGCGACCATGGCATACAACACAAAGCTTGTCGCCCGGTTCATCACGTCGCTCGTGAGAATCGAGAGTGCGTTCCCGCCGATTTTCCGTAGACTTATGCTCATCCGTGGGCTTCAGAGTGGCCCGGGATAGGGTTCTTTGGCATTTTGTTTCCAACGATAAGCTACCCGGCCCTTCGAACCCGGGCAATCAGGTACACACCGGAGATACTGGCCAGCAAAAACCTGCTCTGAGGTCAATTCCGGGCTGGATCCGAGGATTTACCTTATTGCTGACCTATCGTTCCTTCGTCGACAATAGTCGGGAACTCTGGCTGAAAGCGAGGAGTTTCCGCGAATTTTCGAGCCCTCGCCTAAATCGGGAGCCTCAGGCGAGGTTCCGAACCCCAAGCGCGAATGGAACTTCTCATGAATTGGAGTCTTACAAGTAGCGAAAACCCGTTCCCCAACCGCCACAGCCGAACCGCTCTCTTGTTGACATCGCTTGGCATTGCCGTCTTTTTCTTATCGCTGATTTATATCGCCAAATACGTTTATGCCGCCAAATTTGTGAACGGCGAACCTTGTTCTAATAATTGCACCGTATATGCTTCACCTTCCGGGAATGACCAGAACTCTGGAAACGATCCTTCCTCCCCCAAAACATTTCTGGGCGCAGCCGCAACCAGCCGGCCTGGCTCCATCGTCTGCCTCCTTGCGGGCACCTACTCGTTGAGTTCCGCTTTCAACCCTCCCGCCAGCGGCAAACCCTCCGCATGGATTGTCTATAAGAGCTGCGACGATGGCCCTGCCACCTTTGTCTGGACCGGCGACGCCGATGCTTCATCCATGTTCAAATTGGGCGATGGAAAGTTCCCTTCCGGTCCCGCTTATCTTGAATTTCGAGGGCTCAATCTGGACGGCCGGGGCAATGCCGCTGACGGATTCTTCTGCCGTGGCGGCCATCATCTTCGTTTCATCTCCAACTCCATCACAAATACTGGCGGCTCCGGCATCGGCTCTATCTATTGCGACTACCTAACCGCCGACCGCAACGTCATTTACCACAACGGCCGCTTGCCTCCGTCAACGAGAGTGCCGCAGTGGTATAGCTGGACCAGCGGCATCTCGTTCAACTCCAATCAGTGGTTCGACACTTATTCTGGCTTTCACAACATCATCTCCAACAACATTGTGACCGGTGAAGTGGACCAGAGTTCCGAACACAGCGATGGCAATGGCATCATCTTGGATCTGAGCAATCGCACCGATGACTACAGCTCGGCAAACACTCCAGCTGCGCTCGTCATCAACAATGTCGTCTATGCCAATGGTGGTCGCTGCATCGAGGCCTTCACGGTCACCAATTTTTGGTTCGTCAACAACACCTGCTACAAAAATGTCATGGACCTGCCAAAGAATACGGCGGCCTCCATCAGCGTCATCAATTCTCACGACGGTTATGTAATCAATGATCTCGCCGTTGCCTGGCGCAATTCCGACCCGTGCTACGCCAAGGAACAGACCGCGCAAAATATTAACTTTTTGTCAGACTTGTGTTCCGAAGGCGCCAACGCCTCGGGATCCTCTGATCCCTCCGAGTTTATCTTGGGCGATCCACTCTTCGCCGCCTTGCCGGATATTCCGCCCGCACTCGAGAAACAAAGTGCAGTTGTGCCGCAGCCCCGGCTTCTTGGGAACGGGCTCACGTTGTTACCCGGCAGTCCGGCATTGGGCAAGGGCGTGGACCCCAGCGCTCTCCCCGGATTGCCTGACAACATCGTTGGAGACCTGAAAAAGTACATTTACACAGATTTCAACGGAAAACCTCGCCCCCAAGGTGGCCCGTTCGATCTAGGCGCATACCAATCTAGTCCTGTCCATCCGAGATCCCTGGACATTGGAAAGGTGAAAAACTAGCTCGCTCTTTTTCCCCGGCATTCTCCCATCCCTTGGCGCTTACGCTACCTATACGAAAGACTCCTCGGGCCAAGAAGTTTGACCGCACCTGATTACATATCGCTCACCGGGAGGGTCGGATGAGCAATTCTCAGCCTTGAAGGGATTTCGGGGCGTTGCGCAAGAGGCAGAGCGAGGCCGAGGTGTCACAGACGCATAGAAGCCCGCCGGGACAGTGAGTTGCCAAGGGAGATCGGATTGAGCGAATGATCGCGGGTCGATTTGCACCTAATGCTTGAGTGTAGCGTCCGGGGTACGGCACTGAGGGCTGCCGCTTGAATGTTTTCCTGAAGCTGCGGAGCGCTAAGGAGACCGACGGACACTTATTGCAGTACATTCCTGTCCTTGGACGGTCTCAGCTAAATAGTCTATAGAGGTCCTCTCCTGCCCTCTCCGTGATTGTGTCGGGCACCAAATGGTTGGTGAACCTGTTGGTTAGCTTGCCGAGGAGTTCTCTGAGATCCTTTTCCGCCGGACTCGGCGGGCCGTTGGGCGTGTGGCGAAGAAATGAAATGGTCTTTTCTTCCGTGCCGAACTTGCGTTTGTAGCGGATCAATCCTTCCTGGTCGATGTCACTGAGCCCAAAATCCAGATACCTGAAGCCTCGCTCCTTCGCGTGCCGGATTCCCTCCCAGATCAGCAAGTCGTTGGGCCGATATGGAAGATCGCCTGGGAGAGAGGCGTTGAACTTATAGTAGAGGGTGTCTTTCCAATCCAGAAAGAAATCGCCGGCCACAATTTTGTCTTCATGGATGGCCAGAAGCAGAAATCCATGCTGCACATCCACAAAGTGCCGCCAGATATTCTGAAAGAAACTATACGGTTGCGCGAGAAGTCCATACTTATATTTCCGCACTTTCAGGTGCATCTCGAAGAAAGTGCGCAGGTCTTGTTCCGATCGGGACACGCGAACGGTAAGACCCGCACGTTCGGACTTGCGGATAGCGCGGTGCGTCGAATCGTGCATCGCATTCCAGAGCGCATCCAGTTCCGGCCGCAAGTCCAAGCGGTGCCATTTGGCCTGCTTCGCAAGGGTGAACCGCTCGTCGGCGAGCGGAATATCGTTGTGCAAGCAACGCAAACTGATGGGACGCTGTTCCGGCAACAAGCGATCAATCAGGAGGCGCCAAGAGTTCGAGTCCTCAGCCAGCGGATCGCAGTAGTCCGAAAAGGGAACGGCAACGATGCGTTCGCCTAGCATGTCCGATATGCGGCAAAAAGGAAGGCCGGCCTTGGGCTCTCCACGCTCGTCCAGTACCACATAGGCTTCAGGTTCCCAGCCATAAGTAGCGGACAGCACTTGGATCCAGTTTGGAGAGTGAAAAACACTACTGGAAACTTTGTTGACTAACCTACACCACAACGGATCATTCCGAGGGTCCACGGAGATAACCTTCAAGAGTTTTTACCTCCGGCAATTTGACTTCTCCGGTCGCGGAGAACAGTCTGGCAATACACCGATAATGGCTTTCGTCGAGCAGATCTCATCCTCAATCTCCCGATTTGTAGTTACGCGTTTGCGCAAAGGACGAAGCTTGCGGTTGGACTGCGATCATCGCATCGTGGCGTTTGGAGTGCGCTGCCAAAGGAAGGACTAGCCCGTAAGCGTGGAGAAGATTGGTAATGGAGTACTCCCAAGCTAGTCGGGTTTTTATGCGTTGCCGGCCAAACTCGCCGAGAGCAACCATGCGCTGCGGGTCGTCCACAAGCTCCGCCATGGCGCGGGCAAATGCGCGCTCGTCATTTGGGGGCACATAGACTGCCGCCTGCTGCGCCGTAAATCGATGCTCCGGCAAATCAAAAGCGACGATCGGCTTCCCCAGCGACATGTACTCCATGATCTTGAACACGGTCGAGCGATCACCGTACGGACTCGACGGCGCCGGATCCACGCAGATATCCGTAGCCGAGAGATAGCGGCGGAGCTGTTCGCCAAAGACGAATCCGGTGAATTGCACGTAGTCGTCCAGCCTGAGCTGGCGGGCCTGGGCCTTTAAACTTTCCCAGGCGTCTCCGCCACCGATGAGGATGCAATGAAAATCAGTCCGGCCGAGATTATGAATCAGATGATGGAGAGCTCGCAGAAGATAGTCCACGCCGTCTTGAAAGCCCATCACACCGACATAGCCGATGATCGCCTTTCCCATCTCTCGTAATCCGTGGTCAGGCTCGATGTCGGCCCCAAGACAATTAAGCTCAATCCCATTACGAACGATGGTAATACGAGATTCCGGAACGCCGCAGCGCTCTCTGGCAATCGTCTTATAAGATTCGTTGGTTACGATGACATGATCGGCGAAATAGCAACTTAGTTTCTCCAGCCAGACGAGCGCGCGGTAGACCAGTAGATTTCCGCCACCGGCGAACCTAGCCTGATACATCTCCGGTGAAAGATCGTGATGGTCGTATACAAAACGTTTTCCGAAAAGCTTGTAAAAGACCGCGATGAAAACAAATGTGTCCGGCGGATTATGTGCATGGACGATGTCGAAGCCCTCGGCAAAGAAGACGCGCACCGAGAGAAGGAAACTGAAAAACATGGAACAACCGTACTCCCAGACGTACGCGAGAAGACCATTGGCATCCGGTGTCGCCGGATACCGATAAACACTCACTCCATCCACCGTTTCGCGGAACGGCTGTCCCTTCTCGACCGGACAGATAACTGTCACGTGATATCCGGCTGCGCGCAGCGCGTTGGCTTCCCTGCGAACTCGCAGGTCTTGGGGGTAAGGGCGATTCTCGAGGAGCATTAGTATCCGATTACCGGCAGACTTCTTCATTGTCGATCCTTAGTCAAGGCATCTTGCCGCCAGCGCATTGCTGGAGGGTTGCATCAATCGGCGCTGGCCGCAGCTACTGCGTGAACGCCCACGCTCTCGACTTCTTGCCGGAAGAAAGCGGCGACGCGGTCGATGATCTCGTTTAGTGGAGTGCGGGGACGGAAGCCGGTCAGGGCCTCCAGCTTATCCACAGAAGGCACGCGGCGCATCATGTCCTCGAAACCCGGCTCGTAAGCTCGGTCATAAGGGATGTACTCGATGGCAGAGGAGCTGTGGGTGCGTTCCTTGACGCGATGAGCCAGTCCCTCGATCGTGATTTCCTCGGTGTTGCCGACGTTGACGACCTCTCCAACGGCGCGTCCTGTGTCCATAAGGCGGATGAGGCCTTCCACCGTGTCGCGTACATCACAAAAGCATCGGGATTGCTTGCCGGTCCCGTAGATGCCAATACTGGAATTGTCCAAAGCGGATTTGACAAAGTTGGGAACCACCATGCCATAGCGGCCGGTCTGGCGGGGCCCGACAGTATTGAACAAGCGGACTACGATGACCGGAAGTTTCTTCTCCTTCCAATAGGAAAGCGCGAGAAATTCGTCAAGCGCTTTGGACGCAGCGTAACTCCAGCGGCCTTTGGTGGTGGGGCCAAGGACGAGGTCGGCGTCTTCCTGGAAAGGAACATTGGCATTCTTCCCGTAAACCTCGGAAGTAGAGGCTGTCAGAACAAGTTTTTTCTTCTTGCAGGCAGCTTCGAGGATTAATTGCGTGCCGTTCACATTGGTTTCGATGGTCCTTACGGGGCTTTCCACGATGAGCTTGACACCGACGGCGGCAGCCAGGTGCACGACGATATCGGCGTCATCGACGAGTTCCGCGAGCAACTGGCGATTTTCGATGTTATCCAGGTGGTATTGCAGGCCAGCGGAAGACTTGAGATGGCGGATATTTTCGACGCTGCCGGTGGAAAGGTTGTCGAGCAAAACGACGCGGTCGCCTCGATCAAGAAGTCGCTCCGTGAGGTGTGAACCAATAAAACCGGCGCCGCCGGTAATCAGATAGCGCATACAGTCTCCTTAGAGAATTTAGGAATCACAGCACATGCCGCATGTGGCTTACTTCGCGGCACTTCAAAAATTGGCCGGTGCCCGGTCCAGAGAATGCGCGCTACGTACTCTCAGCACTTGTTCGTAGACCGAGATGATTTTCTGAGCGATGCTGGGTCCTGCCAGATGCTGCACTTGTTCGCGACCCTGGGTTCGTCGACGATGAGACAAGACTTCAGAGAGCCGCCTGACGAAGTCCTCGACTTCGGGCTTGCAAACGTGGCATCCCTTGGTATTTCCGACGACTTCGCGTACATCGCCCACATCGGTCGCGACAATCGGAATATTGCATGCCATGGCCTGCTTGACGACGTTGGGAGAGCCTTCCTGATAAGAAGGAAACACCAAGGCGTCGCAGGCGTTCATGAAGAGCGCGAGTCTGTCTTGCGTCTCTTTGTGAACGACAAGCAGCTCTACCGAGGAATCTCGCTTCTTCATCTCATCCCCCACGGCCTTTGCCAAAGGGAAGCGTTTCACCGCAATTTGCGGGTTAGCTGCGAATAGCAAGTACTTTTTGTCCGGATCCAACCCCAACGCCGCTCTGGCCTCATCCCTATTGGTAAGGCGAAAGGTCTCCATGTCGATTGCGTAGGGGATAACAAACGTGCTTGCCTGGTGATCGAGAACGCTGGCCATTTCTGCACTTTGAACGATGGACGCGTCCACGCAACGCGCCAGTAGCCGGCCTGCCGCAACAACCAGAGGACTCAGCAGCGCTTTCTTGCCCTGCGATTTGACCAACCCCAGCAGATCGCTTCCCGGGTACGTGACTACGACAGGCACTTTCCACTGCATGCGGGCCACCATGCCGACATACGCGATGTGGGCATGGATCAAATCAACGGTGTTCGAGGCAAGCAGGCGGCGTAATTCAACAATCGCGTTCAGATAGTTCCATTTGCGAGAACTGCCGGTCAGCAAAAGCAGCTCCACGTCCACCCCAGCGCGTTTAAGGGATTCGACTTCCGTTCGAATAAACGTACCCCATGCCGGTTTTTCCGGCGTGGGATATATGGCGCTCATAACGAGCACTCTCATAGCGGCACCTCTGGCTATCGTCAAAATGTATTGGTTTTCAATTCGGCGTTATTCCTGTCAACGCTAACATCCATGGTGTTCCGCCGGGTCGGGGAATAGAACGACGTGGCCGGACTTGTTGTGCCTGAAAATTCGTGTGGAAGTCGATGCATCTTTCGATAGAGTCTGCCCGTGCCATCGGGATTGGAGCGAAGCCAGCCTGGGGCGGTGGTTGCGATCTTGAGTTCCATCTTTCCCCGGCTGTCGGTTCGAAATAGCTGCACCCGCGGCAACCGCCAAAGCGGAAACGTCTTGTCCACCCACATCGGTTCAGTGGTCATCACCATTTTGGCTCCACAGCGAATGGCGTGCTGCGCAAGCTCTGGGGTGTAGTTTCCGTTCGGGAATGCAAAGCTAGTGCAGGGCGCACCCATCTCCTCACTAACCCTTGCGATGCTCTTTGCAATATTTTGAAATGCGGCCGGTCTGGCCACCCTGGTCATGATCGCATGAGTGTCCCCGTGTGCTCCAATGCTAAAGCCGCGCCGATGAAGGTTTCTGGCCTCATCCCAAGTCATAGGGCGAACATCGTCATTGTTCAGATCAGCCTCGACTCCACTTTGTGCGCAGGCGCGCTCCAAGCGGTCAACCAACAAGTCATATGGGATCTGCTTGATGAGCTGCATCCCAAGACCGAACGGTTCCGTGCCCAGCTTGGCATTAAGAGCCCAATAGCGGTCGAACCAAAGGGGCGTCTGACCGCTGAGGTAGCTCGTGACGACAAAAAAAACCGCAGGTACTCCAAGCCGCTCCAGCTCAGGGGCCACGATCGTTGCATTGCTGCGCTTGCCGTCGTCAAATGTCAGCAAACAGAATGGCTTCCCGTTGCGCCGGTTCAAGCGCGCAGGGAGTTCGTTCAGGTGAATGAAATCAAACCACCGGCCAAGCGTGTCAACATGGCGGCGCGTTTGCTCCCGGTCGAGCGTATGTTCGTTAATGATGACGCCGCCGGCTTTGAAGCAACGAGCGAATCCAAGGGACAACGTCCCTATTGCACTCAGCATGCGCTTCTTCCTTCCACCAGTGGTCAATTCCTATGATCGCGTGTCGCTACGGAGCGGCGACCTCTGTTGCCTGGTCTCTGCAATCTGAAGGTCAGGAAATCTTTTGTTCATTTGGGACCGTCGCCCACCTATTAAGATCAAATTTCTGAGCGCGTGAGTTCACTGTCCATTTGCGGCTGGCGGAATGAAACCTCCACCGTTTTGCGGGGCTGAGAACTGCCTTTCAGAGCCAGGAACGGTTTCTCGACGAGATGATAGCTACAACTCGCAATGGCGATGGCGAGACAGACATTCACAATAAGGAAAGAGACCGTATTCAAGCCCGGGATTCGCCCGGCAGCGTGGGTAGCCAACATATGATAGAGGTACAGAGGGTAGGAAATCCTGCCCAGGTACACAACTGGCTTCGTGTTAAGCCACTTCCACGCCAAAGAGGATGTGCTCTGCACGATGAGTTGACAAACCAGAATCGCGACGAGCAAAGGCTCGATTGCCAGACCGGCCATCAATCTGTACCCCATTGACAGGTTACCTGCATACACGGAAACCCCAATGAGCAAGCCAATGACGACCGGACCCCAAGCGGGACGACAAACCCTCTCCACTAGCCACGTTCCCATCCCCTCTTTCAATGCCAGCGCGAGTAAGCACCCGACCAGGAGGGCGTCAACGCGAGTATCGAAGGCGTAGGTTATATATTCTTTGGCGTTCGCAACAGCATAGAGATGGATACGATGGATCCACACACACACAATCACGAAGGCCAGGCTGATCATCAGCGATCTTCTTTTTTTCAAGAACAACAGAAAGCCAAGCGGCCACAGCAGATAGAACTGCTCCTCGGCAGACAGCGACCAAGTGTGGATCAGGTAGTCCGGATTTGGGTGCACAATGGCATGAAGGTAATTGCTGACGTAAAAGAACGCGCTCCAGGCCTGAGACCAGGGAAAATCTCGGGGGTGAGCGAGGAGGCGCGCGGCGACTGCAACGATCCAAAAAACATAAAAAGCTGGAAAGATTCGCAGCGCACGTCGCCGGTAGAAGCCTTTCAGCGAAATTGATCCGAACTTATCCTCCTCCTTCAGAAGTAGCCAGGTGATCAAGAAACCGCTCAGGACGAAAAAACCCAGAACGCCGAGCGGCCCGGGAAAAACTGGAAGCGCTCTCATAATGCTCACGTGATACAGAATTACCAAGAAAACTGCTATCGCGCGAATCCCATCTAGAGCAGGGATGGAAGACATCAGGAGGTTAGAGTGCAGCGCCGCGTACCTGCTTTGCTCCGACCGAGACGGCTTGGTTGAACCCAACACTAGATTCCGCTCCAATTTTCTGGTTGCATCACAGGCTGTCCTCGGCATTGCACGCGCTGTTGACGCTGCATGGGCGTTCCTTGTGAAGCAAGCCGGCCCTCAAGGAATGTCTGACAATGAATCCGGAACCTGAGAGTCTCGAGAGATCCTGTGCATCACTGTCAAAAGACCGGCAACCAGCCAAAGCAGTTCTTGAATGGCTCGGATGTGGAATATGTCGACAGTCTGATGCACCATATTCCCGGCAAGGCCCCCCACAAATCCCAGGGCGAGTGGGGAAAGCAGGGGGTTCTGCAACCTCCAGCACTTCCACCCCGTGCGCAAGGTGCCCAGCAGAAATGCTAAATAGGCCAGCAGCCCTAGAATCCCTGTTTCGGCCAGCACTAGCAGGTATTTGTTGTGAACGGTAAACAGCCAGGCATGGCGAAACTCAGACGTCAAGTAGCGGTCCATGGCTACTGTGAAATTGTCGGTGCCGACGCCCAATACGGGATTATCGGCAATCATCCGAAAAGCAAGATGCATAAGAGGAATGCGAGCTTCCGCCGACCCCTTATCATCTCCGACAAGCCGCTGTGAAATCAGGCTGTGAAAGGGTAAATAAAGAAGCGCCGCGACCGCCAGTATGACGATGGGAGCCTGCAAGGAAAGTCCGCGCCGGCGCCACACCGAGAAGCAGATCACGATGATGGCAATGATCAACGCGACCCATGCACCCCGCGAGAAGGTGAAGATCAGCGCAAAGCCTCCGAATCCCAAAACCGCCATGGCCAGCCATTTGTATCCGCGGCCAAGATTCGTGAATAGCAAACCGGCAGCACATGCGAGCAATACGCTGAGGTAGGCTCCTGCAACATTGGGCACTCCAATCGTGCCACCATTGCGGATGTAACCGGTGTTCCCCGCGAACTCCGCAATTATGTGAATCGGCAGATTCCAATTCAGTGTCGGAGTCACGGTGAATTGCATGACGATCATGACCAGGCTTTCCAGCAGGCATCCTCCGAGGAGCATGGACACAACGAACAAGACGTCTTCGCGCGTCCGCACGTTGTTGGCGACGTAAAAGTAGATTAAGCATGCTTCGAGCAGCTGAACAACTGCGAAGCTGGAAAGCTCCAAATCCTGCGCGACCACCATCGAAAGCACAGTGATCGAGAAGTAAAACAGAAGGGGCAGGCTAAAGTGCAGAGGGCGGCGCTCTCCAGGGATTCTGACCGCCAGCGCGCGCAAGACCCAGGAAAGATACAACCCGGCAAGCGCCAGAGTTGTCATCGAGATGGTCAAGCCCTTTATCGCACCAAGGTCCGCTTCGTAGGGCCGAAGAAAAAAGACCTTGCCGAGTTGTATGGGAATGTCCAGGACAACCATGGCCAGGAGAATTCGTTGGACTCTCCTGGACGAGAGCGCAAGAAAAGGACTTAGGATGGCGATCACGAGGGAGTTTACCCCGAGTGACCGGCAGCGCGGGCTCCTTCCCGGCGCTGTTTCCCAGCGCCGCTTGGAGATGGCATCTTCGGCTTGTCCATACAACTCACTCGCCGGCCCTGACTCCATTCCGTTGATTGTTCGAGATGGTTGCATTCTCGTCGAATTTATATGCTGGCACTGACACGCTTGCTAACAGGCTTTAGCCCGCCTTGACCATCCCGGCTCGCGGACATAAATCCGCAAATCGCCTTGGCGACAAATTCAATCTGTGCTTGGGTCATCTCTGCGTACATCGGCAACGACAGGAGTTGCTGCGCGTACGACTCAGTGACCGGGAACGCTCCGCGCTGGTACTCCAGGTCTTGATATGCCGGCTGCAAATGGATCGGAATCGGATAATGAATACCTGCACTGATGCCCCGGTTGATGAGGTAATCCTTCAGCTCATCGCGTTGCTCAGTGCGGATCACATAGAGATGCCAGACTGATTCGGCGCCGGCGGCTTCGGTCGGAGTTACAACTCCCGAGCCCTCCAAAGACTCCTGATAGAGCTTGGCATTCCAGCGGCGAGCGGCATTCCACTTTTCCAGATACTTCAATTTGACCCGCAGTATCGCTGCCTGCAGAGTGTCAAGCCGGCGATTGTACCCGCGGAATTGGTGGTGGTATTTTTCTTTCTGCCCATAATTGCGCAGCATCTCGAGTCGCTTTGCAATGTCGCGGTCATTGGTAACAACCATTCCGCCGTCGCCGAAAGCTCCCAAGTTCTTTCCTGGATAAAAACTGAACGCCGCGGCGTGCCCCAGTGAGCCTGCACGCTTACCCTTATAGCGGGTCCCGTGGGCCTGGCACGCGTCTTCGATAACCACCAGCCCGTATTTCTCCGCGAGTTGCCGGATAGGATCCATGTGGGCAGGGTGGCCATAGAGGTGCACTGGGAGGATGGCCTTTGTGCGGGCGGTGATTGCTTTGGCGATGCCGGCAACATCGATGGTATAAGTGAATGGATCAACGTCTACCAGAACCGGCTTCGCTCCGGCATGAGAAATTGCCAGCGCGGATGCAATAAAGGTGTTGGCTGCCGTGATGACTTCGTCGCCAGGTCCGATTTCATAAGCGCGCAGCGCCAGCTCGAGCGCCGACGTTCCCGAATCCACTCCGACGGCATACTTGGCTTCACAATAGGCCGCGAACTCTTCCTCGAACAAGCCTACTTCCCGTCCAAGGATGAAGTCTGTGTCGTGAATTACCTTGGCGACTGCTTCATTGATCTCCGTCGCTATCGTGGGATATTGCGCCGATAGATCAACGAACGGCACTTGCGGCTGCTTTGATTGCATTGCCATTTGTATGGACATAATCACCTTTGCTTTGTACCTCCACTTGGAGTCCTTTGGATTCGATCGAACGATTTACTGCTTCAAGCACACGCACGACATCCCGGCCTTCCACACCGCTGCTAACAGGCCGCTTTCCCGTTCGCACGCACTCCAGGAAATGTCGGCATTGATTCTTCAGCGGTTCGACCGGTTCAATTCTGGGACTGACGATGTCGCCATCTCGGATCTCGAATCGAAACTCGCCATAATTCAGCGGCTCTTGCTCGACCGTGCTGACGCCTTTCTCAAACACTCGGACTTGCTCCACTCCATTCAGGTCATTGAACACGATTCGCTTGTCGCTCTTGACGACAACGACTTCGCGTGCTTTGTCCGGATCGGCCCAGCTCACATGCACGTGAGCAAGCACGTTGTCCGGATAGCCGAGCGAGATGAACCCAACGTCGTCTCGGCAATTCCGCAAAACCTTGCCGCCGACCGCGCTGACCCACTGCGGTGTGCTATCGAGGAGGTAGTTGAAAATGGCGATGTCATGCGGCGCAAGGTCCCACAGGGCATTGACGTCGCGGCGGATTGGGCCTAGGTTTGTTCGCCGCGCATACAGGTAATAAACTCGGCCACCCTTCTGCTGGACGTATTCCTTTACCTTGCGGACTCCCGCGTTAAATATGAATGTGTGTCCCACCATGAGGATTGCGGAGTTCGATTCAGCCAGGTCGATCAGCTTCTCAGAGTCCGCGGCGATCGTGGTCAGCGGTTTCTCAACCAGGACGTGTTTCCCCGCAAGTAGTAAACGACGCGTCACGTTAAAGTGGGTAGTAGCTTCGGTGCAGACGACCACGGCATCCACACCCGGCTGCGACGCCGCGTCGTCCACTTGTGTGGTCAGGTACACTCCCGGGAATCGCCGCGCGGCCTCTTTCAAACGGTCCGCGCTCTGGTCGCATACGGCGACTACCCGCGACTCCGTGAGCTCGTTAAAGATCCGGACGTAGTTCATGCCCCAGTAGCCGCATCCGATGACCGCGACTCCGAGTTGCTTTGTGCTCGGCGAGTGTTCCTTCGCCTCGGTTGGAACAGAATTGGCGTTCATTCAGCACCTCTCCTGGATAGGACGGCGGGGATGGTAAGAAAGAGAACTTTGAGATCGAGCCACAGAGACGCGTTCTGCACGTATTGGATGTCCATCCGGATCATCTCTTCGAATGTAACTCGGCCGCGGCCCTTCACTTGCCAAAACCCCGTGATTCCGGGCAACGCCGCCAGCCTCTTGTGGTGGCCATAGCCATAGCAAGCGACCTCATATGGCGGTACCGGACGCGGGCCTACTAGACTCATATCCCCGTTCAGCACGTTGATCAGCTGCGGCAACTCATCCAAGCTGAATTTCCTCAGCAGACGGCCGAGGGGTGTCACCCGGGGATCGTTGGTGAGTTTGAACTTCCCTCCGTTTTCAGGCGTGGCCTGTGCGCGCCCCTCGACAAAATCCTTGATGTACGCCTCGTGGACCGACGAATCGGCGTTCTGAACCATGGACCGGAACTTGTACATGGTGAAGTTCCGAATCATCCAGATCGCTTGCCTTCCCATCGATTGGCGTTTTGCTCCGACGCGTTCCTGCGTGAAGAAAATCGGGCCCGCCGAATCGAGCCTGATCAGGATAGCGATGATTAGAACCAGCGGAGAGAGCAGAACGAGAAGCAGACTCGCCAGAATCACATCGAGGCCACGCTTGGCGGCGAAGTACAGATTGTCTTCTGTGCGATCCGATACGAGTGCTATCCGACTCGGCCACTGCCAAGTTTGTTGTCCAGCCATAATTGATTAACCATGTCCTTTCGAAGTGAGGGCAACAGCTCTCTAGGGTGGAGCCTCTTTACTTGTTTTTGCTTATTTGCTGACTCTGGGGACGAACGATCCGGGTCTGATGGACCGCGAATCAATATTTGAACTCGCTTGAGATTCGGTCTGTCTGCTGCGCGAGCGACACGCGCCTGCTAAAGCCGCCGATAGATGGCCTCAGGAATGGGAAACGTGCGATTATTCAGGACAACTCCCAGCACGCTGACGTTGGCGGCGTCCAGAATTTCCTTGACCCGCCTCGCCGCATCCCGCCGCGTCGCATTGGCTTCGAGCACCAGCACGACCCCGTCGGTCCAGCGGCTGAGCAGCATCGCACTGGTTTCCAGGCGTAGCGGCCCCGAGTGGATGATCACGTACTTGAACGTATCGCGCAGTTCTTCAATTCGGACCCGAAGACCATCTGCCATCATCGGAAACCGCAGCTTTCCGGAGGCTTTCCCGCTTGTAATCAGCCAAAGATCGGGCTCGGGAATTTGCTGGACAAAATTCTGGACTGGGCCGGATTCAACCGTTGCCTCGGCAAGTCCTTTCAAGTTCTCCACGCCAAAATACTCGTGAAGGGAGGGCGTACCGAAATTTGCGTCAACAACACAAACTGGCCCTTCGCATCGCGCGGCCAATATTTCCGCGACGCGCGCGCAAGTTGGAGCACATCCTGCTTCGCTCTCTAGACCTGTGAAGAGTGCAACCCGTGGTGATTCTGCTGAGGTACCGGGGAAAACGCGCTGCACCAGCTTTATTTCCTCTTCTCGAGTAATTGCCTCCAGGTCGGCCCCGGAATAATTGTTTCGACCTCGTCCTTTCCACTCCCAGGCTTTTGCCACTCCTTTGATCGATTCGGTCCAGGAAAACGTTGAAGACCTTTTTCCAGGGGTTCTCTGCCGAACCTTTCTTTTCAGGCTGGGGATCGCATCGTGATGGCTCACCTTGCTGGAACTTTCCTTCGGTTTGGGTTCCTCAGCTAGAGCTGTTGGCAGGGGAGCAGGTTTCACGCCGATCTGTCTGGCCTCGCACGTCGCATTCTTATCCGCTTCTCCAATCAGGCTTGCGGGGTTCCGGGAAGTTTCGAAGGTGACCCCTAAGTACTCACTCAGCGGTTTTTTCGGCTCGCTCTTCACATCCTGAGCGGGGCTCACTTCATGGTTCAATCTGGGTATTTGTTGCGGCGGCTCGCTCGAAGTTTGAAAGAGTCCAACTTGAGATATTTTCTCAATAAGGTTCTCAAACGTCTCTTGGTCCAAAACAACGTTGGCGCCGGCATCTGCAGCTGTTGGTTCGTCATTCAGCTGCACCCCCGGACGGAACAATTCCTCATCATTCCCTATTTGTTGAAGAAGTTCGAAGTTTTTGCTCATCGGTGGTCAGTCGCTCCACAATGCAAATTCAACAATCCCTTGGGCCCTGCGTTTCGCTCAATTCGTTGCCGAAAGCGGGAGGCGGATCTCTTGCCCTGGATTAAGATGCTCGGGGTTTTTCAGTTGCGGGTTGAGTTGGCGGATTTCCGCTCGCACCGCGTTGTCATATCTTCCAAGCATCGACACACAAAGCTCTCGGAGTGTATCTTTTGGCTGGACTACATAAGTAAAAGAACGGACCGAACTCGCGCGAGTATCAGATCTCAGAATCGGCTGCGACGTCGAGCCATCGGCGGCGCCAGCATCGCGGCGCGCGGACGCAGTCTCGGAAGCCGGTGAAGAATTGGCCGATTTCAGCTCGTGAACATCAGCAGGTCGAGCAATTGCCGGCCGCGTCCGGGTGCCCCAGAAAATCCCCAAACTGCTGAGAACTACGAGCAGAACCGACGTCTGAAAAAGGCGGTGCCCGAGAAACAGGTCCCGGACTCGTCCGTATACTGACTGAGGCGAGGGTCGAAGTCCTCGAGTGACACCGCGGGTCATCTGCTCTTGCGGCGACACCGGTCGCGGCACTGAACAATCCATAGAGAGATCCCCACCTGCATCATTCACCACAGCGGCATCAATTCTCAACTTCTGCATCGCGCAACCGAGCGACAGCGCGTTGAAACAGATATTGTTGATCAGCCGCGGTATCCCCCGGCTGCGCTCCACGAGCGCTTCCATCGCTCCCGGTGTGAACAACTCCGAGCCTATATATCCCGCGACACGCAAACGATGTTGAACGTAGCGAACGACCTCGTTGGGGGGCAGAGCATCCAATCGCGCCTGGATGGCGATGCGTTGTCGCAGCTGAGCCAGGCCGGGTCGCGACAGGCGCGTTGCCAGTTCGGGTTGTCCCGCAAGGATGATCTGCAGCAGCTTCTGATCCGGCGCCTCAAAATCCGTCAACAATCGCACCGTCTCGAGCACCTTGTCGGATAAATTTTGAGCTTCGTCGATAAAGAGTACGACTCGCTTTCCTGCTTTCGTCTCGCGAAACAGGAAATCATTCAGCTCCGAATGCATCCTGACGATATCTTTCCCGCTGCTCTTAAGACCTAAGTCGTCCAGCAGATAGCAGATCAGCTCTCGGGAGTCACACTGCGTCTGAAAAAGAAACGCACTGTGGACATATCCTTTCCATCGTTGCAACAACTGGTAGAGCAGTGTCGTCTTACCCATTCCGGGCTCTGCCACAAGCGACAAAAATCCTCGTCCCGTTTCGATCCCATAAAACAGAGAGGCAAGTGCCTCACGGTGTCCTGGGCTGAAATAGAGGTAGCGCGGATTCGGCGTTACACCGAACGGCTGCTCACGTAGTTTGTAGAAATCGAGGAACATGATCTTTAGTCGCCATTCTTCGGGAATGCCGCAACGACCGGGCTGCCCAGGAACGATTCGACCTCTTCAGGCGTGCGGAACGAGGGATCCGACCGATCCGCCAGAAGTCCCAGGGCCACGCTCACCAGAACTGCGAAGAATCCACCAAGAACCAGGACCATCAACCATCGCCCTTGCGAGGTAAAGGGGACCGTTGCCGGCTCCGCAACCACCACGTTGGAAAAACGTTGCCGGTCAAGCGCATCGGAAATCCGCGCCTCTTCTGCTTTGCGGAGATACAACATGTAGTTTTCCTCGTCGGCCTTGGCCGCACGGAGCATGTCCTGCTGGAGGAATTCCTTGCGGTCCAACTGCTGGTTCTCACTCCTATAACTGCGAATGAGCGAGGAAGTAGCAGCAGCTCGGGCTTGTGTAGCCGCTAGCTCCGTCTTGGATTTGGCAAGGTCGGCGCGCAACGCCTCGAATGTCGGATCGCGATCGGTCACTTCATCGCGCAAAGGTGCCTTTTCCGCCGCGGCGATGGCCGCCCGCGTTTGGGCAATCTGTTCCTCGACCTCCTGGACTGGCCTGTACGTCGGTTCGAATTTCGCAAGAAGCTCGGTGCGTTTCAATTCCAATTCCAGCAACTTGGATTTCATGGTTTGCATTAGTTGCGGATTGTCCGATGTGCGCATTTGCGTTGTCTGGCGGTTTGGAAGGGTTGCCAATTGCGCCTCAAGCGTGGCGATGCGTTGCCGGCTCTCGGCTGCGGTTGCGCGCGCTCCCTTGCTCTCAGCTTCCAGCTCCGCAAGTTTTCTGACGCTCATCTCCTTCTCAAGCGCTGGATTGACCACTCCCTGTTCCCGGCTGAAACTAGTTAACTTTTCCTCGGAGTTCGCCAGCGCCTTGCGATATTCCTCGGCCTGCTGGTGGAAAAATTCGAATTGCCCTGGAGCCCGGTGCATGGCCAGATGTTTCTCCAGATAAAGACTGGCCAGCGAATTCAACACTTTCGCAGCCATCTGCGGGTCTTTGGACTGGTAAGAGACTCCGATGAGGTTCGTCAGCTTAATAGGCTGCACGCTGAGATCTTTTTCAAGCTTGAGGACGGCGCGAGCAATTTTCTGGTCGTCGGTTTCTCCCACCTTAGTCGGAAACAGCCCGCCGCCGGCATGTTGAAGATCGCAAGCAACAACTACTTTGCCGAGCAGGTCCCTGGATTTGATAAGTTCCGCTTCCGATTGCAGCTCTTCCTCGCTGACTTCCGTCCGCCACTGTACTGGCGATTCGCGCTCGGGCGACACCACCTCCTCAGCCCGCTCGTGTCTCACGAGGATCTTCATCTGTGCCTCGTATTTCCTCGGCAACAGGAACCCGATGACAATGGCAACTGCGAACATTCCGAGGAACGCATTGATGATCAGCTGGCGCTGACGAAAACCGATCGCCAGCAAGTCTTTCACGGAGAAAGTCTCTTTTCCTTCTTCGGCCTGCGTGTTCACTTTGCCTTCGAGCATAGCCTTTACCTCACACAGAAGAATTCCAACTAGAGAACGGCGGGATTCGCGTAAAGACCGAGCGACGAGGTGGGGATGAATTTCCCGATCTTGGACATGGTGTTCTTTGGCACGTAGAGGAAATCGCCGGGCTGCAGCTCGGCGTCCTCGTTAAGGTTTGCCTCTTTCAGCATTTTCTTCATGTTCAGTTTTTTTACTTGGATCCATCCGTCCGGCACCCGATGGAACAGCACCACCTCGGAGTGTTTCGCGGAGTCTCGCAGGCCACCGGCGATGGCCACTGCCTCGGTCGCGGTGGTCGCACCGCGAAGATCAAATTTTCCTGGATGACCGACTTCACCACCCACGATGAAGAAGGGTTTCTCAAAATCCTTGAGTTGCACATTGATCACCGGGTCATGCAAAATCTTCGCGTAACTAGACCCCAGCGAGCGGGTCACCTCCGGCAACGTCTGGCCCTCCACGCGTATGCTCTCCACTCCGCGCAGGGTGATGTACCCGTCAGGTTGCACCGTGACGGTCTGATTGAATTCCGGGGTAAACGGAAAATCCAATTCCAGCACGTCGGCGGAGTGCAACTGGTAGCGCTGATTGCGGTGCTGCAGCACGGGCAATTGCTCGTGCTCTCCTGATCCGGCTCCACTTTCTCGCGCTGCTTGCGGCGTCGCTGCAGGCGCCGCGGCCTTTTCGTCTTGGGCCTTTGTCTCCGCACATCCCAGGGTTGCCAGGATGACGGCGAGTCCGACATGGATGGAATACTTAGGAAACATTGATCACCTCCCGGAGCGCAGTTCTTTGGTTCGGACTTAGGTCACTGCCTCTCGACCGGTTCGCTCGGCAGACTTCGCGCCGCATCGAATTGCATCGAATGAAGGGGAATGCCGTTCGCCCCGTCGAGTTGCACATCAGCAGGGGAACGTCCCCCTGCACCGACTGTGCTGCTGATCCACCGGCGATCGATTTCCACTGCAACCGATCTCTGCAGCAGGCTGACGGACAGAACCAGCTTCAATCCGGATTTGATTTTCAGGACGATTCCCGTCAAACCGTCGAGCGGGCCCTCTTCAATGCGCACCACATTCCCAACTTCCAGATACGGCCAGGGCATTGTCGGAAGTCCGCTTTTCCCGACGTGCTGGATAGCGGCGATTTCCTGCTCTTCCACTGGGATTGGCGTCTTCCCTACTCCCACGATCTGGATCACGCCTGGTGTCATTAGCACGGGGAGCCGATTGTGCTGATTCATCCGGCAGAAGAGATATCCGGGAAAGAGTGGCACTTCCACCTCTTTCATCCGGTCGGACCACCGACGAACAAACTTGCTCACCGGCAAGTAGCACTCATACCCTGCGTTTTCCAAAAGCATGGTCGCGGTTCTTTCTCTACCCGTTCTGGCTAGGATCGCGAACCACGGCCACTGATTGCGGATGCCCATGCTCACTCCCCTTGAGAGGCTACCGCCATTGGAGTCCCATAATTCTAAGGACCCGGTTTGGCGAAGACCGCAGTCTCCTTAAACATCGCCGCCGGCGCCATTCACATCCTGCCGGCATAGGAGAAACTTGGTCCGTGCGCAAACGTAACCGATGCAGTACCCCCTCACAATCCGGTCTTAACCCTAAATAGCGCAGCGGACTATCCCCCACCGATCACGATGAACGGTCGAAGCACCGGATTTCGCGACAAACGCTCGGTTACGACTACGATCTGGCTGCAAAGCTTGGTTCGTAACGGATTCAGGTATTCCCCCTACCCCAATTCCCTAGTTCCACCGATTGCCGAACCTATCTGCCTCTGACTATCCTCAATATGGGTCCAGCGCACGCTAGGGAATCTAGGAATACATATCTAAATCGACGCTATGCTCTTTGACTCCCCCGCATACTTTCTGTTCCTGATTCCCGTCGTGCTGCTGTACTGGCGGCTCAATCACCGTGCTCAAAATATTTTCCTTCTCTTGGCCAGCTACTTTTTCTACGGCTGGTGGGATTGGCGTTTCCTCGCACTCATGATTGGCAGCACGACTGTGGATTTTCTGGTTGCTCAGAAGATCGCCCCCGGTCGGTCTGACCCAAACCGGAAGAAATGGTTCATCTTTTCGCTCATCCTGAATTTCACAATTCTGGGAATCTTCAAGTACTTTGACTTCTTCGCGGGTTCCTTCGTGGGTGCACTCACCAAATTGGGCGTCCACGATCTTCCCCTTCCCTTGATTCGCATCATCTTGCCGCCGGGCATTTCGTTTTACACCTTCCAGGAAGTTGCTTATATCGTGGACGTATATAAAGGAAGGATTGAGCCTTCCAAATCCTTCTTCGAGTACGGTCTCTTTATTAGCCTGTTCCCCCACCTAATTGCGGGTCCGATCCAAAGGCCCAGCCACCTGCTGCCACAAGTCCAGAAACCCCGCACTCTCGACGCGGATCGGTTTTTCGACGGAGCGATGCTGATTTTCTCGGGCCTCATCCGCAAGTGCGTGATCGCGGACAATTGCGCGGTTCTGGCAAACGCGGTATTCGGCGGGCAATTCGGTCCATCAAACTTCTGGCTCGTGCTGCTTGGCACCTATGCCTTTACGTGGCAGGTTTATGGGGACTTCAGTGGTTACAGCGATATCGCTCGTGGCAGCGCCCAACTGCTCGGCTTCCACTTCATGGTCAATTTCCGCCAGCCCTTTCTCGCCAATCGCCTTCAGGATTTCTGGCGCCGCTGGCACATCAGCCTCAGTACCTGGCTTCGCGACTATCTTTACATCCCTCTCGGCGGAAGCGCGCATGGCCAATGGAAAACCGCACGCAATCTCTTCATTACCATGGTCCTCGCCGGTCTCTGGCACGGCGCGAACTGGACCTTCGTCATCTTTGGCGCCATCCATGGTGTGGTATTGGCTGTCGAACGCTACTTCTTCCCAACCAAATCCAGCTCGGTGGGCCCGGCTATTCCCCGGAATTCCGTCTCCTTCTTCTCTCTCTGGGCTCAGCGAATCGTCACCTTCAATGTTCTAGGCTTGAGCTTGGCTTTCTTCCGGGCCACCTCGCTCACTTCGGCCGCGCAACTGCTCGCAGGACTTTCAAACTTCACCTGGCACAGCGAATACGCCTCAGCGTTCTTTATGCTCTGCCTTTTTTCTATACCTTTGTTCCTTGCCGATCTTCTGCTGGAATCCAGCAATCACGAATATCCCTTCGCTGCTTCGTCCTATGCCTTTCGCACCAGCCTCGCAGCCACGGCCCTAATCATCCTGGCCTACTTTTCAGGGAGCAATCTCAATGCCTTTGTCTATTTCCAATTCTAGGTCTGCGCCCTTTTTCTATGTCGGGGTGCTTGCTGGACTCTGCCTCGTTCTTATCGCGACATTTGAAATCTCCAGCCGTTTCATGCTGGAACATCATTCGGAAACTTTTGCTCGCGTCTCTCGCCAATATGCCGATGCTGTCTGGGTGCGGCCCGCGAAAGCCGGTGAACCCATATCCGTTCTCTTGGTTGGCAATTCCTTGCTCCTGGATGGAATCGACGTCGATCGCTTCCAGAAGCTGACCTCCAGCAAGTTGCGCATCTATCCGATTTTTCTGGAGGCCACCGGCTACTACGACTGGCTCTACGGTTTGCAGCGGCTGTTCCGCGAAGGCGCAAGACCTCAAGTCGTCGTTGTCGGGGTTGGTGTGAACAGTTTTCTCGCAAACACTGTTCGTCAGGACTATGTCCCTTTGATGTTTTTTGATGCGCGGGATACTCTCGGCGTAGCTTACGATCTGGGCATGGATCGCACAGCAACCAGTAATCTTCTACTCGCTCATTCCAGCGTGTTTTGGAACACGCGCAGTGTCATTCGATCGCAGATTCTCTACCACGTGGTTCCGCACAGCAAGGATCTCTTCCTGTTGCTCAAGCGGCAGCCTCCAATTCCCCCTGTCCCGGAGTTTCAATCCATCGCTGATTCTCGCCTCCGGCGTCTGCGTGAACTATGCGAGGCCCACGGCGCGAAGCTGATTGTTCTGGTCCCGCCAACACTTTCCTCGGACGATGCTGTCCGTCAGATGACTCTCGCAGCGCAAAGCGCCGGCGTGGACGCCCTGGTACCGATCCCTCCAGCCGCTCTATCAACCAGGTACTACCAGCCCGATGAACTTCATCTCAATGCCGAAGGTGCCGAACTCTTCACCTCAGCTCTGGCAGCTTTCCTTCCCCACACTTTGGATCGTGATTCGCCACCAACGCGGAATTAGGAAGTCTGACGACGTGTCCACAATTCGTTCGAATCTCGGCTTGACGTCAAAACGAGAACGACAAGAATATGTCTAGAGATGTTTGAGGGCGGCACGGGCCAGAAGTCTTGATTTTTCTATCCGAGCCGACTCTTCACCAACTCCACCGACGCTGATGCGCACGAATTTGTCTCCCTGCAGCACATAGAGGGCGCCCGCGATAGGACTGCCCACCCAATACGCATCCTCACCTAGTCCTTTGATCCGCCGCGCCTCCCCGGTCTCTTCTTCGACTTTCGATTCGGGCTTCTCAACCTCGTTGCTCGCTCCGCGCGTTTTGTCCTTATGCGTGTCCAGTCTCCTAAACTGCCTTTGCCAGAATTGTCGCGGAGTAACCGCCGAGGTCTTGCCCAAAGAGCGCATCGCCAGGGCCACGCTCACCGATTTTGCAGAATTAGAAGTGTGGAACAGGCATTCCGAAATCCGCATCCCGCCAGTCGGTTGGATATTAAGTTTCGCTTCTTTCACCGGCTCGCCCTGGATGGCTTCTATCTCTGCGTTCGTCAGCAGCTGGCATGCATCAACACCGCCCGCCCCAATCACCGCTTGGCTACTGCCGGACTTCTGCCCAGAGGGTCTGTAAGCCTGCCGTGCATGCGATCGAATCGCACACAAGCAGAAAACACAAATCGCAGTTCGGACCGCGTATCCGTAGTTCATATGTTTTCCCGCTAAGAAAACTGAAGGCCCTTCTTGTCCTGGTGTGGCCTGCGCGATTCCTTTCTACGCGTGGCGCCACTCCTCCCCTCGAAAATCCGCAGATTAGTGCCCGTGTTTATTGCAGTTTTGATCGCCTTTGATGCCGCTCGCGGCATCCCCGTAGCAAAGCGCGCCGCCGCCTTCATAGTCGCCGCTCCTGGTCCCGAATTGTGTGCCGTCGAAGGCAGCGAACAGTCCTCGGCCGCCCACTTGCCGCGCGATCGTGGCCAGCGCATCTTGCGCAGTCGCAGGCCCAATGGAAGCGTTTTGCGTGGCATCGTTCACGCACGTCCCGGTGCAGCCGTCAGCGTAGCCCACCAGTACGCGCCCAAATTTGTCCACCGTGATGTCGTTAAAATCGAGCAGATTTCGGCACGGGTTACTGCCGCCCTGGTTCCAAATGCAGCCACGTTGCACGGGGTCGGCTGCTGTCGCGTCCGCAGTCGTCCATGTACGTCCGCCGTTGTAGGTGAACGCGACGTACAAATGCCAGATGCCGAGAAAATCAGCCGACTGCGTATCGCCTGTGGTGGGCGTTCCCAGAAACGCGAAAGCCGCGCGATTGTCATCGCCGGCGATTACTTCGGCGAACTCCGTGTTTTGAATCCCAAACGGCGTCCCCGCGTCTTTGGACTTCGACCAGTGCAATCCGCGGTCTTGCGAAGCGGCGATTTTCGCATGGCCATCGCCGTTGACGTAGCCAAGATAAATGGTGTTGTTGTTCCCCGCTGCCACGGACGGATCGCTGCCCGGGCTGATGCTCGTGGCATCCTGTACCGTCTGAACGACCCAGCTCAGCCCATTGTCACCAGACACGGCCACTCCCGGCCTGCTGACGCCATTCGCGTCCATGCACTTCTCGTTCGGAACGTAAGCCGTACCGTCCGGGGAAACGCGAACGTGGCCGTGCAACCCGCCACAGGTGCCCGGAGCAACCGGCCGATCAACGCCGTTGACCGTCGTAAACAAGTAGATCGGCACACCCGGTCCAAACGTAAGTCCGCCGTCATCGCTCCGCGAACAGAATGCTGTGGCGATGTCTTGCGAACAGTAATAAATCGCGTGCGGATAGGACGTGCGCGTCACCGGCACCGGTGAGGCATATGGGCCGCCTCCTACGCTCTGGTGGTCAACGCCTGCCGGCTGCCCGGAGCCCTGCGTCGGCAACCAGTTGTTGCCGTCGTCGTCAGTAAACGACAGCTCGCTAGTCACCAGGTTGAGTTGCGAAGAGAAGGTTCGATTTGTCCCGCCCAAGTGGCCGTCATCCGTAAAAAGAATAGGATCCAGGCTCACGCGCGCGAACGGCGACCTCTTGTCCTCCCAGAACGCTGAAGCGGGTTTCAAGCCATCATTAAATGTGACTCGCAGCGTGTGATTCCCGGCTTCGATGAACGTCTGGCCAGTGCTCCAATCCACGCCAATCGAAGGTTCACCGGCCCCGTGCCCTCCGGCAGTCGACGACCCTAGCGATGGCTGAATGCAGCTCGGAGGCTGCTGTGCTCCGGAACAGTCTGGCGGCGCTGGATAGTTCACAAATGTGGGCGCTCCAGGAGCTGGAGGAGGTGGTGGCGGAGTCGTCGGCCGCGGAGCGATCGTCAGGGTAAGCACCGCGTGTGCCGCCGTTGGCACCGGTGCCAGCGCCGCAACTGACCGGATGTGCCAGACTCCATCAACGGGATCTGTCACGGTTAGATCTTCTTCTCCCGCGCCGGTCGAGGTGTCATCCGGCGAACCCGGGCCATGGTCCGCCCCACCCGGGCTAATCGCAAAGATATCGAGGTCCGTCGGCACCGTGCTGTTCCAGGTATATTTGATCGTCAGTTGAGCCGTCATGGTTTGATAGAACGTGGCCGCTGGCGCCGGCAATACCACGCTTAAGTCGTGATCGTCGCACATCCCCGGCGGACAGATGTCCTGTATCCCCACGTTCGTAAACGTCCCCCCGCCAACAGCAGCAAAATCCCAGGACACCGGCCCCGAATTACTGCTGATCGAACTACTGGGAGGTGTACCCGTTTGAGCAGAGACAGAAGACACGCCGCGAAGCAGAACCATTACAGCCCCGGCAGAAAACAAAATGACCAGCGTAGTGAATCCCATCCATCGAACGATTCGCATTCGCTCACCTCTCCGGCAGCCTTCCTCCGATGAAAGTCTCTTCTAATCTCCATCCATGGCTTTCATTCGGCAGAATCGGCGCCACTCTTTTTCACTCGTGTCTATCAACCTCGTGCGGGCCATCTGATTCGGAGGTCTCACGCATAAGGGACCAATCCCCGTTCGCGGGGATCTTTGGCCTTCGCTCTTGCGCGAACTCCGTTCTGGGCCGCATTGTTAGTAAAAATGCCAGCCCGGTGGAATCCGGTGAAACTTGCAAATCCGTCTACGGTGAACACCTGACCTGCTTTGACCGCTGCGGTGTCCAGACCTCAAATGACTGGCTAAATGGTCGGGCCGCTCCGAACGCCGCCATGATTTGTTTTTCGGGTTCCCCATTTGACAGCCCTCCCTTCCTTGTATACCGTGCCGCCATGACCATACGGAAATCGAGCCCCTCTTCCGCTCCCACTGGGGGCGCGGGAATCGTTATCGAGCGTTCTTCCGGCATCCTCAGTTTCACTTTGGACAATTCCGGCCACGGCAATGAAGTTACCGGCGCGATGTTTGACGTCATGCTCTCTGAGTTGCGCAAAGAGGCTTTAGAGCCTCTCGCTCGTGTTTTGCGCTTCCGCGCCCGCGGCAACGTTTTCTGTACGGGACGCGAGCGTGCCGCAAGCACCGGTCCGGCGATCCGCCGTGAGGCAGCTCGCATCCTCAAATTCAAAGCTGCCTTGCGCTCAACTCCCTTGATCAGCATTGCGGAAGTCCAGGGCAACGCCTTCGGCTTCGGATTCGGCCTGGCCATCCTGTGCGATTTCCCCCTCGTCGCGGAACACGTTTCTCTCGGATTTCCCGAGATGCGCCACGGCCTCGCCCCCGCCGCAATCATGGCCTATCTCGGCGAATACACTCTTCCCCGCTTCGCTTTTCCCCTGGTTTTATTTGGTGAGCCCATCGGTCCGCATCGCGCGCTGCAAATTGGTCTGATCTCGCAAGTCG
>Ga0206999_10053_pt1 | contig 28671 bp, 23 predicted proteins | sample Alteio_BWMinCont_92_FD_153482 | JGI IMG/M metagenome (GOLD analysis project Ga0206999, IMG submission 153482) | Enriched cells from forest soil in Barre Woods Harvard Forest LTER site, Petersham, Massachusetts, United States -... | ecosystem: Environmental > Terrestrial > Soil > Temperate forest >...
CATGCATCCCTCCGTGAAGAACGCCTCCTGCGTTCCCGTGCCGGACCCTGTGCTGGGCGAGCGGATGTGCGCTTGCGTCCTGCTGCGTGAGAACGCCCGCCTGAATTTCGATGAGTTGAAAACTTTTCTGCTGGGCAAGGAAATCGCCAAGTACAAGCTCCCCGAGCGATTGGAAATCATGCAGGATTTCCCGCTGTCCCCGTTCGGCAAAGTTTCCAAGAAGACGCTGACGGAAATGATTTCTCACAAAATGGTTGGGGAACAAAAAAGCAAAGACAGCGCAACGGCGTAGTTTGAAAAAAATGTGGATCACCGGAAGAGCGCATGAGAATTATTGACGTTCATTGCTACCCAAACACACGCGAGTGGATTGCTTGCCAGCAACCCTACGTCGACGCGCTCGCCGCATACTGGAATCGTCCCTGGGTGCCGAAACAAGAGGAAGAAGTCGTCCAGGAATTCACGGCCGCGGGTGTCGAGGCGATTCTCGTGGCTCTGGACCTCGAGACGACCATCGCCACGCCTCCTTGTTCCAACGATTTCGTTTCGGCGATGCAAAAACGCCATCCCAAACGAATCATCCAATCCTGGGCGGCAGTCGATCCCTTCAAAGGGGAGACAGCACTCCGCGAGGCGCGGCACGCTATTAAAGACCTCGGAATGCTGGGATTCCACTTTCATCCAATCATGGGCCATTTCGCCGTGAACGATCGCCGCCTCTACCCGCTCTTCGAACTCATCAACGAATTGAAAGTGCCCGTCATGATTGACGTAGGCACCACCGGCATGGGCGCAGGAATGCCTGGCGGCATGGGCGCCAAGATTCGCCACGCGCATCCCTCGGCAATCGATGAGCTGGCCGCGGATTTTCCGGCGTTGACCATTCTGGCCGCGCATCCCGGCTGGCCCTGGGTGGACGAAATGACCGCAGTGGCCCTGCACAAGGGCAATGTGTTCTGGGAACTGTCTGGTTGGGCGCCTCAATATTTTCCGCCTCAGCTTAAGAAAGATATTCGTGGCCGGCTGAAGGAAAAAATTATTTTTGGCAGCGATTATCCCAGCATCCCGTACGAGCGCGTGCTGCGCGAGTGGCACGAGCTCGGCTACACCGATGAAATCAAGGAGCGCGTCTTCCACGGCAACGCGGAACGCGTTCTCGGGCTTTAAAGCGCGCGAGCGAACGCGGAATTGACTATTGTAGCGCCCGCCTTCAGGCGGGCATCTGCTTGAATACAGAGTGCCCGCCTGAAGGCGGGCGCTACACATTCCAACGCCGAGCCATTCAGGAGGGTGACCGTGGCTTCTCCCATTCGTCGTGTCGTTACCGGGAAAGATGCAACCGGCAAGGCAGTCGCGATGATCGACTCAGCGGCTACCACCGTTCACCGACGAGAAGAGTTGGGCGTTACGAACACTCTCCTCTGGGTGACGGATTCGACTCCCGCCGACCTTTCCAATCAAGAAGACGCGGCAAATAGGAAGATCGGTGTCGTGGCGCCTCCAGGAGGCACGATCTTCCGGGTGGTCGAGTTTGCTCCGGAAAGGGAAGTGAAGGCCGACTACGAAACCCGGCTGCGAATCTTTCAAGGAATCGGCCTGGCCCCCGAAGGTGAATCTCGAGACAAACCGCGCAACCCCGCGATGCACCGGACAAAGACCATCGACTATGCTCTGATTTTGTCCGGCGAGATCGACATGCTCCTTGACGATTCGGAGGTTCACTTGAAGGCGGGCGATGTTGTCATACAGCGAGGCACCAACCACGCCTGGGTGAATCGAGGAAATCAACCGTGCCAGGTCGCCTTCGTCATGGTCGATGCGAAAGAATAGTTTGAGGAGGTCCGCTCTTGTGCGCTAGCAACGCGTTGCCTGCCGACCCTGCCGCAAATGCGCCGTCAAATCCGTGCCGCATCGACGTGCATCACCATATGCTTCCGCCCGAGTATGCGAGTCTTACCCGCGACCGCATCCTGCAAATCACATCGGGTGACACCACGGTTCTCAAGTGGACTCCCGATGTCACGCTGGAGCAGATGGAACAGTTTGGCGTAGCGTCATCCATCCTGTCGCTGCCGGTTCCGGGCGCGTGGTACGAGGGCAAGGAAAATTCCCGCAAGCTCGCGCGCATCTCAAATGAATATGGAGCGCGACTAACCAAAGATTATCCAAGGCGTTTTGGCATGTTTGCCGCATTTCCCTTGCCGGATGTGGACGGCAGTCTTGCGGAAATCGAATACGCCTTTGACTCGCTTGGAGCAGACGGCGCTTACCTGCAGACGAGTTACGACGATAAATGGCCGGGCGACCCGGCCTTCGCTCCTGTATTCGACGAGTTGAATCGCCGCAAGGCCATCGTTTTCGTCCATCCGACCGAACCCTGCTGCTGCGCCAATCTGATTCCTGGAATTCCGTCCAACGTGATTGAATTTGTTTTCGATACGACCCGCGCCATCACAAGCTTTCTGGTGAATGGCACATTTTCCCGTTGCCCCGAAATTCGCTTCATCTTCTGCCATTCCGGCGGGACCATGCCCGTGCTGGCCGCGCGCATCAACGGTTTTTTTCAAGCGCGCAGCGCGCTCGCCTCGCGCGTCCCGGACGGCGTTCTCCATGAACTGAAGAAATTGAACTACGACATCGCGAACGCTACGAACACTTCATCTCTCGCGGCGTTAATGAACCTGGTGCCAACGACTCAAATATTATGGGGCAGCGATTTTCCCTATCGCGCCGTCGCTCCGACGGCCAACGGCTGGGACAACTATCAGGTCTCGCCCGAAATCAAACGCGCCGTCAATCGTGATAACGCGCTGAAATTATTCCCGCGCTTAAAGTAGAACGCCCTCACTCCACATGTGCGTCGAACATCCCGGTTTCGACGCGGCCGGCCCGCTTGATCTGCACGAAGATGCGATAGTCGCCCGCTTGCGGAAACCCGTAAGGGAAGCGCACTTCCGGCGGCAGCGGCCCGGAGTCGGGCATTGTCATGGACATTCGCGCCGACATCGGCATCGACATAGGCTCTTGCGCGAAGGCCGCGGCGTTCGACAGGCCGTCCTGCGCCAGTTCGAAGGCGGCCATGGAGACCGATCCGGCGGGATGCACATGCGCAAAAACGCTCATATCGGAACGCACAAATTCGGCGTGCCCTGCCATACCCATGTACGGCTCCATGTCTTGCACGGGGCGGCCGTTTTTATCTTGCACGACAAACGTAAATTCCATGGGAACGCTAGCTTTCAAGGGACCGGCCGGGCGCTGCCAAACGATACGGCCTCCATCCGGCAACGGCGAATTCGTGGAATCCCCCGTTGCCGCAGCAGGCGGCGCACCAGACCACGCAGAATCATCCCCTGCAAGAGGCTTTCCGCCGGCGATCTGCGAAAGGTCGATGCTACCCACAAGCGTCCACGGGTAGCCGCGCGGGTCGACGACGTCGGCGAAAACTTGATAGCGGCCCGCGGGCATATCAGGCAAATCCAATGCAAATGCATCTACCCCCGCGGAATTCGGGTGAAGGTGCCACATGGCGTCCAGTCCCGGGACGCGGAGAAGAAACAAGTGCATCAAGTGGCCGTGATCCGGGATGACATCGCTCAAGCGAAGATAGGCTGGGGACCTGAAGTCCGCGCGCTCCCCCCGGACGTTTGAATGTTCGACGCGAATCTCAAGGCGGTGGCCGTCAACGAAGCTCAGCGCGGCGGCCGGAGGCTTGAAAAAATCCACCCTGCGCTGAAAATCTGCCGCGTTCACACCCCACCACGCTTTGCCGAGAAAAAGGAGGACAGTCACTAGAACCGCTGTGCCGATCATCGCGCGGCGCGCGCGCCGCTGGCGGGAATCGCTCGGAACTTCGCCTCCTTCCAGGTTGCCTTCGCGCACGATGGCGCCAACGATGAAGACCACGCCGACGGCCAGAAGCAGCATGAGCGCAAACAAAAGCGCGGCAAGAGATTTCTGCATCGGGAGTGCCCGCTGTGCGGACGAAGGCACAGGCACGGAGACTTCCCCTTGTCCCTGGGCTCCGTCCACGAGCATACGCACTTGCAACGCGCCAGACTCCATCAGCCAAAGGCTGGCAGTAAAAAATTGCGCGTCGTCCTTAGACTGCACGGCGAGGTCGGGCGTGGGAGGCAGGTCGGACCCAGGCCCGGCGAGGCGCAAGGGAACCACGCGAATTGCGCGCACGTCCCCCGTCTCGCTGCGAATCTGAATTTCGGCCACGCCCGGAATCACCTGCGGCACGCGAACGGTGACAAAGAGGCGATACGGGCCGGCGCTGCCTTCGTAAAAAACGTCCGGGCTTCCAACATGCGCGCACGCAGGCAAAGCGGCAGCGAGAAGAAGCGTTACGATCGCAAAGAGTTGATTTCGGGATAGCATAAATGTTTGAGACAGAATGATTGTCGAGTAGCAAATCCCGAGAATCGGCGCTCAACCAGCGGCATTTATTTACCGGTCGGGCCTACCTTCGAACTTGCCGCATCCACTCGCCCCAGCGCGTTCCAATTTCGGTCATGATGATCGCAGCAAGCAGCGCAATCCCCATCCGCATCAAGAAGGCCGCGACGCTTGGTTCCGTCGGAACAAAAAAGTTAAGCACCCAGGGAGACCTGGGACGAACGAAATAGGGGAAGTTATTGGTCGCGAATATCCAATTGCGCGAGGCCGGGGACATTAGAAAATCCGCAAAGGGCCACTGCACGGCAAGAAAGCTCGCGAGGAACGAAGCGCCAAGTGCTGCTGCTTGTGCCCATCGGCTCCAGCCTCCGATTCGCCTGCGCACTAGATCAAAAACAATTGCCGGTACGATCAAAAGCATAGGGAAATCCGGCGGGATGAGATGCGTAATTTTTTGATACACCGGGCCGAGCTTGGGTTCCGCGGGCACAAGAGGCAAGATCCAAGTGAAAGCAAGATGCGTCGCCGTGTACATTCCCGTCGAGATGGTCGCAGCCCACGGATGCTTTGTAGCCGCCGCAATCGCGGCAATCATAATCGGCGCGATCAGCGCGGCCACCAAATAAAATGTTGCCCCGTGCATGAAGAATCGGAAGGTGTACTCCTGAGCGATTCCGATGGTCATGCCAAACAGGAAAATAAACGCAAAAAATAGCAGGCGTTCGAGCCTGGCGCGGTACTCGCCCTGGGCGCGGTTCATTTCGGAAATGATCATGACCACCGTGCCAAACCGGATGCCGGTCATCCCCAGCGCCAGCAATACGTGCGGCGGGCTCAGGATCTTCACGTCCAGGCCGTAGGCCGCGTGCCACCAATTGTCGAATGGTGCCGATGTAATCATGCACACGCCGCCCCAGGCGCACAGGAACGCGCCCATGGGTCCACGGAACCCCCACATCGAAATGGAGTGTGCACCCAACGCCGAATTTTTCTGGAAGGTCGTCGAGAGAATCAGATAGCCGCAGGAAATGCCGGAAAGCACGCCGCACAACTGAATGAGAATGTGGGGCGTGGTCCAAAACGTGTCGCGCCCAATGCTTTCGTGCCAGGAAATATCCCACGCGCCGCCGATGACACTGCAGACAACCGCAATGAGACACGACCAGATAAACCAGGGAATGGAATCCGTGGCTGCGGAAACCTGGGCGACCGTCCGGGCCTGCACCTGAGAAGCTACGGAAATTGAGTCAGCCATGGCGCGCCTTTATTTCGAAAGTGACTTCCATTACGATGCGCTTGTACCAAACGGAAGTTGCACTCTGAGCGGTAATGATTCAGCAAGAATCCGCTTTTTGACTCCCAATTCAGCAACAATTGTATATTATCCCGCTTGTTCGCACCGTTGTGAACTTTTGGAGGAAGCGCAGTGTTTTCGACCAAGTGGCAGACCTCGCCGCGAAAGTACGGGATCACGATCGAGCGCGACGTCGCAATTCCGGTTCGAGAAGGAGTGACGCTCGACTCGGATATTTTCCGGCCGGATGCCGAAGGAAAATTTCCCGCCTTGCTCGCCGTTCACGCTTACTCCAAGGCGGCGCAGTCGGTGGAACTGATGCCGATCGGCTTCTCCTACGAGCGCGGCTTCATGGAAGCGGGCGAATTCAATTTCTACGTTCGCCGCGGATATGCGTTCCTCGTCGTTAACATCACCGGAACGCACAAGTCGGGCGGAATCTTTGGAAACATCGATCCGCAGTCGATTCAAGATGTATACGAGGCCGTGGAGTGGGCGGCCCGCCAGCCTTGGTGCGACGGCAATGTGGGAATGACCGGCGTATCGCATTTCTCCCGCGTCTCGAAACGCGTCGCCGCGCTGAATCCCCCTCACCTGCGTGCGATTTTTTCGCCGTACGGTTGGACCGACATGTATCGCGATCTCTACTACCACGGAGGAATTTTTAATCACGGTTTCATGTCACACTGGGTGTCGTCCAACGGCCCGCATTTCCGCACGAGAAACACTTTGAAAGAAAAATGGGGTGAGGCCCGATACGCTCAGGCCATCGAAGCCGCGCTCGCCGATCCCGAGATTTCCGCCGTCCCGTATCTGGTGGACGCCCTGAGCAATCCCGATGCCGGCGCGAATTCCATGCTCGTCGACATCATCGTGAATAACCTGTGCAACGACTTTCACAATGAGCGCTCCGTGAATTTCGAGAATTGCAGAATCCCGGCCTATTTCGGCGGCGACTGGGGACTCTACGGTCTGCATTTGCCTGGTGACATCCGTGCGATCGAAAAATGGAAAGGCCCGAAAAAATTGACCATCGGCCCGCCCGTGTATCTGGACCGGCCGTTGTATCAATACGCCTATGAATCGCTTCGCTGGTTCGATCACTGGCTGAAAGGTATCGACACCGGAATCGTCGACGAGCCCCCAATTCAACTCTTCATCGTGGGAGCGAACGAATGGAAGCACGCGGATGAATGGCCACTCCCCGAAACCAAATGGACCCCGTTTTACTTGCATACGAACGGACTTCTCAGCGAGCACGAATTCTGGCCGAACGATGGTTCCTCCACGTACGAAGATTCACCTCATCTCCACGGCGAGATCAATTTCCTGACGCCGCCCATTGTGGAAAATACGGAAATTTGCGGCCCAATCGTCGTCAATCTATACGGCTCGACAACGGCACGTGAAATTCTATGGTTCGCTTCCTTATGGCATTTCGATGCCGAGGGCCGCGGCACTCTCCTGACGCGCGGCTGGCTCCGTGGATCGCAGCGAAAACTCGACACCGCCGCATCCAAGCCCTGGCAACCCGTCCATATGCATATTGAGCGGGAGCCGCTCGAACCCAATCAGATCTACGAATTCAATATCGAAATCCGCCCCTACGGCATTTTGCTCAAACCCGGGGAGCGCATCGGAATCAAAATCAAGAGCGCGGATAACGATGTCCCCAAGAATTATCTCGAGCTCGTCGGAATCGGCCATGTTTCAAGCGCCAGCGCATCTCAAGTGACCGTTCATCACAACGCCGACTGCCCGTCTCATCTCCTGCTCCCAATCACCAAGGGCAATCGCATCGGAACATTTATCTCCGGCGGAAAACTTCCTCCTGTCCAACGCTCATGAGCTGCCAATACGATGTTCCTGCACCCGAAAATTCCAGAGCATTCAACGCAGAGGGCGCAGAGAAATTCGAGGCAGAGAAAAGCGCATCGGCGCCTTCCACGAACTGCAAATCACGAGTCACGAATCACATTCATCTCCTGGATTGATTCCTTGGCCCGACGAGTTTATATTGCTATCACGTCTGTATCCGGATTTAGCCATCTGCTGGGGAGGCGTTCATGGACCGTAAACTGTGGTGTTCAGGCCTCGTTTGGGCGCTCGAATTCGCGCTCGTGTTCGGCGTTGTAACTTCCGTCAGCGCACAGAACAAAAGCGAGAAAAGCGCCGGCGCCGGCGCGACTAGCGCGCTCGCCGGACTGGGTTCGATCTCCGGCACGGTCAAAGCTCCCAAGGAATTCAAATCGGCGAAAGTTTACGTCAAGAATGTGGACAAGAACGTCGTCTACATGGTGTTCACCGACGGCGGACGATATCAAGCGGTGGATCTTTTCCCCGGCAACTATGAAGTGAGCGCCACGAAGAACGGTTTCGGTGATGCGGACGTACAAAAAATCACGATCGCTTCCGGGGGAAGCGCGACCGCGGATTTCATGTTGAAAGAGGGAACCTACCGGCCGAACCAGCAAATGCGCAGCGGCCTTCCCAAAGGTGAGCCGCTCGTTTCCTACGACGAACTGTATCCGCCAGGCCACGCGCGCGAGACGATCGAACGGACTTGCATCATGTGCCACGGTCCGGATTTCCTCCCGAATAAACAGTGGGATGAATCGCAATGGAACGCTGCCATCGACCTGATGCAAAATCCGAATGACAATGCGGGCGCGCGTCTCGTCCCGGGCACGTTTGCTGCCGGCGAGCGCGAGGAACTGGTTGCGTACCTGGTGAAAAATTTTGGTCCGGACAGCAAGAAGCACGGGCTCGCAGTTCCCGACGAGCCGATCGACGAAAAAGCCCTGGGCAAGGCGATGTTCATCGAATATCACATTCCGCCGCTAGTCAAGGGTGACCGCGGATTCCACGACGCGCATCTCAGCCAGAACGGAGATGTCTGGTACGTCGACGCGCGCGGCTTGCAGGTCGGCAAAATGGATCCGCGCACGGCCACTTGGACCGACTACCCGGTTGCCGGCCCGCAATATCGCGGCCACGGCCTGACGCAGGATGCGAGCGGTGACATTTGGATGGCCGGGCATACGGCCTTTGTGCGGGTCGACAGCAAGACCGGAGCGCTGAAGTATTATCCGTACGACACCGAAGCCAAGCGGCCACCGCACGGCAACACGCCGTTCGTCGACTCCAAGCAAAATATTTGGGAGTCGCTCTCCTGGGCCAATGAAATAGCAAAATGGGATCGCACGACTGGCGAAGTTTCGCTCTACAAGACGCCGACGGACAATAGCTTCGCTTATGGCATGGTCATGGACAAGAACGATAAAGTCTGGCTCGCGGATTGGTGGCGTTGCAAGGTGACGAAGTTCGATCCGGTGGACAGCCAGTGGATCGAGTACGCGCCTCTCAGCAGGCCGTGCACCATGCGCCGCGTCTTCGCGGACCACAATGGCATGATCTGGTACGCGCTCGAATGGCCGGGGAAAATCGGAATGCTCGATCCGAACACAAATAAGATCGTTGAATACGCGCTCCCTGTGAAGTGGTCGTTCCCCTACGACATCCAGCAGGATCACGACTCGAATTATTGGATCGCGGATTCCGGGCAAGGCGGGGCGCTGATCAAATTTGAACAGAAATCAAAGACCTTCACCTATTATCCCTACGTTCAGCGAACCGACATGCCGAAGATCGAAGTCTCGAATGAGAATTCGATCTGGTACACCACGCGATCCGCCGATCCAAAAGATCAGGCGCTCGGCGTCCTGTATCCCGACAAGTCAAAAATCCAGACACTCGCCGGCAGCTACTAATTGGAGTCTTTCAACGGTTCTAGTGGCGCAAGATTCAGCCCCTGTGCGGCCAGATCTTTGTAGGGCACGGCTTTAGCCGCTGGCCGGTTCGAAATCGAGCTGCCCCTGGGTTCTGAAGTTTGCGTCGCCTATTCACGCCGCGTCGACGGCGAGCGGCATCAAACGTCGTCGCTGCGATTAATGTAGGTTTTCCCCGCGCGAATTGCCGCCACGCTTTGCAGTTTCTGCCGCCCCGTGCGCTTCTTCCCGGTGCTGTCACTGAAAACAAACGACCCTTCGCGTACCTCAAGAATAGTTACATCCGCCACGGCTCCCGGCCGCAAAGTGCCGAGTTCGACGCCAAAATTGAACATGCGCGTCGGCCTGAGGGTCACGCGTTCAATCACCTGATCCACGCTCATCCCGAGTAGCAGGAACTTCGAGAGCTCCGTGACCAGATCGTAGACCGGTCCGTTGTAACTCAAGCCTCCGAGGTCCGTGCCAATCGTGTCGGGCAAGAAATTTTGTTGCAGACACTTTTCCGCCACATCCAGGCTCAGATGGGGTCCGCCATCGCCAACGTCGAAAAGGACGCCTCTTTCGCGGCAATCGAGCATTTCCGGGAGAATTTTTCCGTTCGCATCGAGCGGTCCGTGCGGCCGCCCGGTGAAACAATGCGTCAACACATCGCCTTTTCGCAACTGCTTGAGTATGTCCGGCAATGGAGAATAGGAATCGCCAACATGTACCATCAATGGCAAGTGAGAAATCTCCGCGGCTTCCACCGCTCGTTTCAGGACTTCGAGATCGTTCGCTCCGGTGATTTCCTTGGAAAGCCGCGCCTTGATCGCCACGACGTCGGGCTTGTTCGCTTCCGCCGCGCGCGCCGTCAATTGCGGATTCACCCAATCGAGGTTTGAATAGTTCCCGACGAGACCCATTAGCGTGCCGCGAGCCCCGATGTCTACCATTGCGTAAACTCGCGTGGCGGAAGGCTTGATGACGTATTGCCGGAATCCGGCGATGGAAAAATAGCCCGCCGAACCGGCATCCACGGCCGTCGTAACGCCGCGTCCCAGACAATATTGATCCACGTTCACTCCGGTAGGACCCACTCCCTCGAAAATGTGAACGTGAACATCGATGAGACCCGGCGTGACGATTTTGCCTTTGGCGGAAATGACGCTCCGCGATCCATCCGCTGGAATATCCGGCGCGATCTGCAGAATCTTTCCGTCTTTCACCGCCACATCGAGCAACGCGTGCAAATTCTGGCTGGGGTCGATGACCGTGCCGCCTTTGATCAGTAAGTCGCGGCTCTGCGACAAGGCCGCGCCCATATCCTGCGCGGCTGAAACGGGGGCAGCCGAGGCCTCGCGGCCGAAGCCACATGAAGCCAAGAGCGGCGATCCAATCAGCAATTGCGAAAACTGGCGGCGAGTCAGCATAAATCTCCTCTTTGGTGGGTCTAGGCAACAGCGATCAATTCAATTTCAATGCGCCCCCCGTGCAATCGCGCCACCTCAACTGTGGCACGCGCCGGCGGGTGCGACGGAAAATAGCGGCTGTACACTTTTCCCATCGCGTCAAAATCGTTCATGTCTTTCAAATACACTGTCGTCTTCACCGTCCGATCGAGCGATGATTCGGCCGCTTCGAGAATGGCCTTAATGCTTTCCATAATAAGTTCCGTTTGACGCGTGATGTCATCCTCAATCACCTGGCCGCTCTTCGGATCCCGCGCGGTGATCCCCGCAACGAAAACGAATCCGTTGGCCTTGATCGCCTGTGAGAATGGCCCGACAGGTCTCGGCGCCCGATCCGTGGAAATCGCCCGCAGCTTTGCACTGGAGGGCGCGGGTTTATTATCGGCGCTACTCGCCACGCTAGGAGCGACCGCGGCAGCCAGCCCGCTCACTGCCGCGTTTCGCAAAAAGGTTCTCCTCTTCATGTTCTTTCCCTCCGGACCGCAATTTCAGATTTCAAATTGAAAAACGACCACAGAAGCGCGCCCATCTTACTTCAATCACGTCTCTTTTCTGAATGGATATGAATGACCCTTCCTAACGCCTCCGATCCCGACGGGACGTGATATAAGTTTCGTTGGCGAGTTACGACGGAAATGGAAGGGTCGGGAAATGCCACAAACGATTGACTCCAAAACAACCGATCGCAAATGGCTGGGCCTCTACGACCGGCCTCACCGCGATTTGAGAGAATTCCTCGAACGTGCGGAAAGCGTCGGCGAAGTAACCCGAGTGAAGGGCGCCAACTGGGACCTGGAACTAGGCGCTCTCGCGGAAATCGTCAACCACAAGCGATCGGAAGCGCCTGCACTTTTATTTGAAGACATCACCGGCTATCCAAAAGGATTTCGCGTGCTTTCCGGTTCGGGAAATTCCTCCAAACGCATGGCGCTCATGCTGGGTTTCCCGATGCCGCGAACGGCCATCGATGTCGTGCAGGCCTACCGCGATCGCATGAAGCAACACAAACCGATCCCGCCGACTACGGTGAAGCAAGGGCCCATCCTGGAAAATATCGATCGCGATGAAAACGTGGACCTCTACAAATTCCCAGCGCCACGCGTGCACGAAAGAGACGGCGGCCGTTACATCGGCACCGAAGATCTGGTGATCATGTGCGATCCCGAAGAGGGTTGGGTGAACGCGGCGACCTACCGCGTGCAGGTTCACTCTAAGAATAGCACTGGCCTATGGATGTCCCCCGGCAAGCACGGCCGTCAAATCCGCGATAAATATTTCAAGCAAGGAAAACCTTGTCCCGTGCTGGTTTGTTGCGGCCACGACCCTCTGCTATTTCTAGCCGCAGCCAACGAGATCAAATTTGGAGTATCGGAATTTGATTACGCCGGTGGACATCGCGGCGAACCCTTCGAAGTGATCCCGAGCGAAATTCATGGCCTTCCCATGCCCGCGCACGCGGAAATTATTTTGGAGGGCGAAGTCACCGAAGGCGACGTTCACACCGAGGGCCCGTTCGGAGAATTCACCGGCTACTACGCGAGCCCGTCCAGCGAGCAGTCCGTCATCCGCGTTCGGCGCGTCTATCACCGCAACGATCCCATCCTGACGATGGCTACGCCCATGCGCCCGCCGTCGGACATGTCCTTCGGCAGGTCCATCGTCAAGTCCGGCATGATTTGGGACGCCATCGAACGCGCGGGAATTTCCGGCGTGCAAGGCGTCTGGTGCCACGAAGCCGGCGCGATGCGCCTCTTCAATGTCATCTCCGTCAAGCAAGCGTACGCCGGCCACGCGAAGCAGGTCGCTCTGGTCGCCGCCGGTTGCCAGGCGGGCGCCTATCTCGGACGCTTTGTCGTGGTCGTGGACGACGACGTTGACCCGACAGATTTGTTCGATGTCGTCTGGGCGATGTCCACGCGTTGCGATCCCGCCTTGGACATCGAGATCATCCGGCGCATGTGGAGCGGACCGCTCGACCCGATCATTCCGCACGGCTCGCCCGTGAACTACAGTTCGCGCGGATTGATTGACGCATGCCGTCCGTTCGAGCGTCTCAAGGATTTTCCTTCGGTCGTGGGCGCAACACCGGAGCTGCGCGCCAGAGTCGCCGCAAAATTTGCGGACATTCTCCAGAAAATTTAAACGGTTGTAACCATAAAGGCCGAGACGCCATGACGACCGCAGCCACCGTGAATGTCCCCGACCTGATCGACCAGCAGAAGGTCGGCCCGTTTCAAATTCGCATTCTGGTGTTGTGCGCTATGGCCGCGACGCTGGACGGCTTTGCCGCGCAAATGATCGGTTACTTGGCTCCGTCGCTCGCGCGGGACATGCACCTGGGTCCGGCCGCGCTCACGCGAATTTTCGCGTGGGGCTTGGTGGGCTTAATGCTGGGCGCATTGTTCTTCGGCCCGGTGGCCGACCGTTTCGGGCGCAAACCGGTGATCGTCGCCTGCACACTTTTCTATGGCCTGATTTGCTTGGCCACGGCGAAGGCGGATTCCGGCGCCAGCCTTGCCATCTTCCGATTCCTTGCAGGATTGGGCTTCGGCGGAGTCATGCCCAATGCCATCGCGCTGACCGCGGAATACGCCCCGCACCGGCGCCGCGGCACCATGGTCACCATCATGTTCTGCGGTTTTCCCATCGGCGCGTCCATCGCCGGTTTTGTTACCGTTCCAATTCTTCCCGTATTCGGCTGGCGTGGCGTTTTCATTCTGGCCGGAGTCATGCCATTGCTGTTGGCTCCCGTGCTGGCCCTGCTGCTGCCGGAATCTATCCGTCATTTGGTGATTCACGGAAAAGAAAACGAACGCGTCAGGCACCTACTCGCGCGCATAAACTCGCAACTGGTTTTCGGAAGAGACGCAAATTTCGTCGTTCACGAAGAGCGCTCACCCGGCATCCCCGTCGTCCATCTTTTCCTGCAGGGCCGTGCCGTTCCCACGATTCTGCTGTGGATTGTATTCTTCATGAGTCTGATTGATATCTACCTGCTGACGAGCTGGCTGCCCACGGTATTTCACAACGCGGGAATTACGCTCTCCCTTGCCGTCATCGCCACTGCGGTATTTCAAGGTGGTGGCGTGGTCGCTTCCTTGGCTCTCGGCAGCTTTGTGGACCGCTTCGGCGCCTATCGTGTCCTGACGTTCATCTATTTTCTGGGAGCTGCCAGCGTGGCGGTGCTCGGTTATTCCCATTCTGTCGCTTCAATCATGGTCTGCACATTTTTTGCAGGCGCGGGCGTGATCGGCGGACAAACCGGAGCGAACGCGCTGGCCGCCTCGTTCTACCCGACCTACATTCGCTCGACCGGCGTGGGATGGGCGCTGGGGATTGGGCGCATCGGATCGATCGTCGGCCCGGTCTTTGGCGGCATCATGCTCTCGCTGCATTGGCCACTGACCAACGTCTTCATGGCGGCGGCGATTCCTTCACTCATAGGCAGCGGCGCCATCTTTCTGATGGGCCGCACCCAGAACCCTGTAAACGCGAATGATGTTCTCGGTGTCGCCACCTCCTGAATCTTGTTGCGTTCCATCGAATGTGAGATTGATCGCTCCTGTCTTCATCATTTCTGCGAGGCGGCCGGATGTATACTCCCCTGCGTTGGTAAAATGGTTTTGAAATCCCGGCCCAAATGAGCGCAAGGAGGCCTCACATGAAAGTCGGCATCGTTGGAGCTGGCGGTGTGGGCTCAGCCAGTCTTCTTTCTCTTGTCATGCGGGGAGTTGCGTGCCAGGTCGTTGTGCTGGACAAGAATCATGAGCGCGCGAAAGGTGTCGTAGCCGATCTCCAGTACGGCGCAACGCTCTCTCCAGCGGTGGAACTTCGCGCCGGCGATTACTCCGACCTAGCCGACGCAGTGCTCGTGATCGTCACCGCGGGCATCAACGAAAAAACTGGCGGCGCCACGGACCGCAGCGACCCCGCCGGAAGGCTGAAGCTTCTCGACACCAACGCGGGTGTCTACCGCGACATTATTCCAAATATCGTTGCGGTAGCGCCGCAGGCGCTGATCCTCGTGGTCACCGATCCACCCGATCCGCTCGCTGACCTTGCCCGCCAACTCGCTGGCCATGAGCGCATATTGAGTAGCGGCACTTTTCTGGACTCGCTGCGATTCCGTTTGCATCTCGCCCGCCGGCTAAAGGTGAACCCAATGTACGTCGAGGCGCAAGTGGTCGGAGAGCATGGCACGTCTCAAGTGTTCTTGTGGTCTTCAGCGCGTGTCGGGGGCACGCCCATAGCGGAGCTGCTGGAGCGCAGCGGCCAGAGTATGGATGCCTTTCGCCAAAGTGTCGAGCAGGATGTCCGCTTCGCCAACATCACGATTATCGAAGGAACAGGCGCAAGCCAGCTTGGGATTGGCATGGTCACGGCGCGCATCGCCGAGTCGATTTTGCGCGACGAGCACGCAGTCATTCCCATCGGCTCCTACAATCCGAAATACGGGGCCACCATTTCTCTTCCAAGTGTCATCGGACGCCAGGGAGTAAGCCAAATCTTGGAACCGGAGATGTCTGACGAAGAACGGAAGGGATTTCAGCGCAGCGCCGAAGTCTTGCGGAATGCTGCAGCGCGAATCACACAAGTGCCCACGCAACGTCCAGCTCGCCAATCTGGTTAAGACTTAAGCTTTGTATTCAAGCCAGCCCGCGGATCAGTAGACATACGCGCCGGTTGGCGCACTTGGCTTTGCGCTGGGCGCGAGGTTTTGGGTCAGTTCGATGCGCGTGCCCCACGGGTCGGTCAAGTAGGCGACCTTGGTCGTCCCATTTGGAGCGAGGCGAATGGCCTCGTCGAGCTTGATCCCTTGCCCTTCGAGTTTCTTCGTAAACGCTTCCAGGTCCTTCACATCGAAACCAATGTGATCGAGCGACCGCCCCTTGGTGGGAGCCAGCGCCGTCTTCCCCGGCGAGAAGGAAAGATTCGCGCCCGGAACATCGTCGCAATCGATCAATCCCGGCGAAGACATTCGCTGGCGCTGCCCCGGCACGCCGCCAAACATTTTCGCGTACCACGCCTGCATCGCCGGAATGTCGCTCTGCATCGGGTAGAAGTGAATGTGATTCATCACCACCGGCGCGGATTGGGACGGGTCGCCATAAAATTCCAGCCGAATCCCGTCCGGCCCATGCACGTAACCCTGGTTCGGATTCCCGGTTTGCTCGATCTCGACGCCGTCCGCTTTCCATTTGGCGAGCGCCGCGGGCAAGTTCTTCCACACAAAGCCGAAGTGATTGACGATGGAGCCGTCCGGCGGCCCTGTCGGATCGGCCTGCCGCAGCATCACGTAAACGCCGGGGAACTGGATCAGCATCAGCGGCCCGTTCTGAACGACCGTGCCGCCGATCTCCGCCGTCCAGAAATGTTTCTGCGCCTCAACATCTTTCACGAACAAATGGATGTGCCCCATCGTGACGCCCGCGCTGTTCGCCGGCGCAAGCTGCGCGCCCGCCGGCAACACCGCAAACACCGCGGCGATCAGAAGGAGCAGAAAGCGAATTTTAATGGCAGTATTTTTCATTGTTTTTTTCCGTTTCGCGTCCAGCAATGCCCCGTAACATACATCCAATCCCAATTTCTAACAAGCCGCCATGTGTCTCGGCCCCAGTGGCGCAGGCTTTCCAACCTGATCAATGCGAGAGTCAGCCTGCTTGGCAGTTTCCAAATCTTTGTAGGGCACGGCTTCAGCCGTGCCGTAACGTTTGCGGAATCAGACCGGCTTTAGCCGCTGGCCCGTTCGAGATCGGGATGCCCCTATTCCGCAACCATCGTCGGCACAGCCGCGTCCGCTGCGACTTTCCATTGCCCATTTTCCTTCACGAAAACCAAAAGCGCGCGATGCGGCGTGCTCACGATTGTTCCGCTGGCGTCCGCGATTTTCCTGATCCTTCGATCCGTCGCCAGCGCCACATCCCCATACACCGACATCAGCTTGAACTGGTCCGCAAACAGCCCTTCGCCCGGCTTGTAATTGAGGTGCGCGACGCGTTCCATCGCCGCGGGTTTGGTCAGGACCACGGTAGGAATCCACCCGAGAATCTCAAACCACTTGTCCTCATACATCTGTTTCAGATAATCGATCTTGGTCGTTCGCACCGCGTCCATCCATTTCTGATCGATCTCCGACAATTCCTTTTCCAGCTTTTCGTCCGGGCTCTTCGTGCTCTTGGCGCCGGTCATCTTCGCGTTCGCCTCAGTCGGCGGAATCACCGGCACAAGCGCCGCCGCGGCCGGCCGCCACACGCCGCCCTGCCGCACGAATACGCGCAGGCAATGGCTGTCCGAAGTGAAGGGAATCGTTCCGTCAGGCCGCGCGGTCTTGAAATCGGTGTGATCGGTTCCGAGCGCCACATCTCCGTAAACGGCCACCAGCCTGAAATCGGCAGGGAAGGGCCGCACGCCCGTCGCGGGATTCGCCGCCGACTGCGAGGTAACCATCTCCTCCTTGTTGCGCAGCGTCCCCGCGGACTGCACCTCGAAAAATCCATCAACCCAATACTGGCTCCTGAACTTCACGCATTCCGCATACGGCTTCTGATAAGGCCCGTCGCAAAGCCACTGCTGATCCACATCCCAAAGCGTGTTTTCCAAACTCGCCTGCTTCGCCTCTTGCGCCGCAGCCAACGCCGGCACCGCCAGCAACATCGCCACAATCCATACGCGAACCCTCTTCATGAAAAGTTCCTCCGCCCAATTTAGACGCTATGCCTCGTACCATAGTTTCGTTCCTCGCGTCAACGAAGTCGAAGATCTTGAGATTTGACCGACGGGCGCCAAGCGCGGTCGGTAATGGCGTGCGGAGACCTCAGGCCCGACTCAAGGCGGGGCTACGCCCCATCCAGAAATTCGGCGGAGTAACTTCCTGTTGATCTAATAGTAGTGTTATTATCCCGCTCTGACGCGAATAGCGAGGCCGCCCACCACATGATCGAAGAGATCTACATAGAGAACTTCAAGATATTTCGCTCGTTTAAGTTGTCCTTGAACGATGACCTCAACATAATCGTCGGCGACAACGAAGCTGGCAAATCAACCCTACTTGAGGCAATTAATTTCGCGTTAACAAAGAAAGTGGGCACCAGGCCGATCGAGTACGAGCTCTCCCCTTACATGTTCAACAAGGCTTGCGCAGAGTCTTATCTTGCTTCGTTGGCTAAGGGCCAAAACCCGGACCTGCCTAAAATATTAATTGAATTGTATTTGGCCGACGAACCGGAATTGCAGATTCTGCGGGGGAGCATGAACTCCCAGAGAAAAGACAGCGTCGGCGTCAAAATCGAGGTCGTATTTAACGAGGATTACAAGGAAGAATACGCCCAACTACTGCAACGAAGATCCGAAATCCGAGCGGTCCCTGTTGAGTACTACAATGTGCACTGGTATTCATTTGCAAATAACGTTGTCACGACGCGCAGTCTGCCTGTGAAGCTGTCAAATATTGACGCCACGACAATACGCTTACAGAGTGGTACCGACTACTATATTCAGAATATTATCAGCGGGATTCTGAACACAAAACAAAGGGTGGCGCTCACAATTGCGTATAGAAATTTGAAGGAGCAATTCTCCGAGGAGCAGTTTATACAGGAGATTAATAACGGCCTATCTGAGCAAAAAGGAGCGATAACAGAAAAAGCTTTGGCGATTGGAATCGATATTTCTCAAAAGTCCAACTGGGAATCGAATCTAGTCCCACACCTTGACGAGCTTCCATTCCACCTCGTAGGCAAGGGGGAACAAAGCGCGCTAAAAGTATTGCTCGCTCTTGATCGCAAGGATGAAGGATCGCACGTTGTCCTTATAGAAGAGCCTGAAAATCATTTATCATTTTCGTCGATGAGCAAGCTGATCTCGGCAATTCAAAAGAAATGCGTTGGAAAACAGATAGTGATAGCGACCCACAGCGCCTACGTTCTTAATAAACTAGGCATCGAGAAGGTCATCTTGTTGAATGAAGGACAGACTTTCTCGCTGACCAAACTGCCGCCCGACACGCAATCCTACTTTAGGAAATTATCTGGATACGACACTTTACGTCTCATCCTTGCAAAGCGGGCCATCCTGGTCGAGGGTCCCTCTGACGAACTTGTCGTGCAAAAGGCGTATCTCCTAAAACATAAGAAATTGCCACTCGAAGATGGTGTGGACGTCATAAACGTCCGCGGTCTCTCCTTCTCTAGGTTCCTGGATATTGCGAAGGAACTCAAAAAGGAAGTCGCGGTGGTCACTGATAATGATGGGAATTACGACAAGAACGTGGCAGCAAAATACAAGCAGTACGATAGCGTTCCGACCATCAAGATATGCGCGGACAAAGATGAAGCGGCCAACACGCTCGAATTGCAAATCGCGAAAATCAACCCCGTGTCCTTATTAAATGAGGTGTTCGGCACAAAGCATTCTAATGAGCCAGAGTTGACGGAATACATGTCGAAGAACAAGACAGAGTGTGCTCTCAGAATCTTCGACACTAAAGCAGTTATAAAGTTGCCCGAATACATTCAAAATGCCGTCCAGTAAGAACATCTTCATCGTTGCGAGCGCCGGGTCAAGAAAGACAACGCTTTTGGTGGAACGCGCACTCGCCATTGCAAAGGGGCGAGTACTCATCACTACCTACACCAATGAAAACGTCGAACAGATTGTTTCCTACCTCGTGAGGGAGAATGGGTGTGTTCCCAGCAATGTTACCGTCATGTCGTGGTACAGATTCTTACTGCAAGAAGGTGTTCGGCCTTACCAGAACCACATTTCGAGACGAGGAAGGGTGCATTCCATCTTGTTCGTGCCACTGCCCGCAATGGCGCAATTTGCAAGGAAGAATGACGTTGAGAACTACTTTTTCACAGGCGGAGACAATATTTATGTCGACAGAACCGCAGATTTTGTTTGCAGGTGCGACGAGAAGTCCGAAAGTTTGATAATTAAAAGGTTAGAAAGAGTATTCGCTCACATATTCATCGACGAATTTCAGGACTTCGCGGGTTATGATCTCGATGTTGTGGGCAAGTTGTTGTCCTCGTCGATTTCAGTTGTCGCCGCGTGCGACCCGCGACAGGCTACTTTCAGTACCAACAGGTCACCAAGAAATCGGCAATTCAGAGGAAGTGCAATCGCGGATTGGATCGCAAAGCAGAGCAAATTAGGACTTCTTTCCATCGAGAGACAGACAGAGTGTTACAGGAGCAATCAAATTATATGCGATTTTGCGGATGCGCTTTATCCGGACTATCCCAAAACACTTTCTAGGAACGAAGAAGTGACGGGGCATGATGGCGTGTTCAGCATACCCATTGGGGAGGTCAGCGACTACGTCCAGAAGCACAACCCTATTGTGCTGAGATACAATGTCAACGCACAAACCATAAATTTGCGTGCTATTAATATCGGGCTGTCCAAAGGAAGAACATATGATCGAGTCCTAGTCTTTCCCACCAAAAGCATGATCGACTATTACAAAAGCAAGGACATTTCAAAGGCAGGCGACGTCGCAAAGCTATATGTGGCAGTCACTAGGGCAAGATACAGCGTCGCTTTCGTCATATAGGCATTTGGCCCGTATACGAGCGCATACCGGGTCCCCCCTGGTAAAGGCCTACATCAGTCCGCAAGTCTTCTGGACAAACGTCCAATTAACGACTAATATTTAGATGCTAATTGGAGGAGACGTGCCGAGACAGGGATTAAAGCTGAAGCAAGCCAGCGCGGTCCTAAGGATCGAGCCGAAGGAACTGCAGAATCTCGTCCAATTCGGCGTCGTGAAACCCCGACGATCCGAGGGGACGTATTTCTTCGACACCAACTCTCTCCTAGTGGCCAAGGTCGCTTCTTACCTGAAGGAGTGCCTGGGCACGCGGACGAGTGTGCTCTCCAAACTGATGGAGGCATTTTCGGCGTCTGAGGAAAAACTCAAGTCGGAGAATCCGAAGTACATCGTCTTCCACTGCCGGCTCACGGCGGAAGAAGAACCAATCCAGCTGGGAGTGCCGTTTCGAGCCCTAGGGGCGCAGATTGAGGAGCGAATGAGCAGAGCCGATCTCTACAAGGACTTGCCGCGCGGGAAAAAGCGCCGGGGTTGGAAGAAGAAATTTCTGGCGTCGCTAACCGAGGCGGCAAGAGACATGGGAGAGGTCTCCGAAGAAGAAATCTTGCGTACGGTTCGCAGCTATCGTAAAGAGAGGCGTGCGCCAGAGATCACCGTTGTCGCGCAAAGCCAGGAAACGCAAGCCCCGAGCCGTCGTTGACACGAGCGTGCTGGTGGCCGGCATTTCGGGCTTCCGAGAGCCGTTTGTTTCCGGCCGGAATCCCAGCGCCGATGCGCTTCAGAAGTGGGCCGAGCGAAACAATTTCGTCTGGCTCATCACCGAAGATATTTTGGAGGAATACAAGGAAGTTCTGAAGCGTCTCCGCGTTCGTCCGAATCTTATCGGGAATGTTATCAACCTGATCCGTGAGCGGGCCGACGAGATTAAGGTGAGCTCCTCGATAGAACTATCCCCCGATCCCAAGGACGATCCGTTCTGTCTATGCGCCGAACAAGGCAAAGCAGACTACATTGTCACTCTTAACCCCAAGGATTTCCTGCAAATTCGCCTGAAGTCTAAGGTTGTCTCGCCGTACCGTTTCTTCGCCTAAACTCCATTTCGTCCCGATGCCTGATAAACGCTTGGATGTTGGCACGCCTGTTTCCACGCGTCCTCAGGAAGATTGACGACGATTTGGACAGGGACAAAGGAGCAGGTAAAAGTACAAGTGCCATCTGGCTTGAAGGCCAGTTGTCCCCCCGCGAACGCTGAGAGACGATAACAGCAGCTCTCGAGAACCTGAGTACAAACTTGCAACGGTTTTTGTCTGCATTTTCTGCGGGCTCCAAGTAGAGCCCGCGCCCGGGGCATGCCCTAGTGGGAGGGTTCAGTGTCAACGAATCAGGTCGATTACGCGCAAAAACGGCGCAGCTCGCGCATTGAAAAAGCCATACCGCTGGCAGTGCAGGGCGTAGATGCTACCCGTGCGCCTTTTCAGGAAGAAGTTGCAACGGTCACCATCAGTTGTCACGGCTGTTCCTGCCAATTGAAACACGAGGTTCTTCCGGGCGCCGTGGTTGTCCTGGACATGATGCAGAGCGCGAACGGCTACTCGGAATTCCCCACCCGTGCGCGCGTGAAATGGATACAAAAACTCCACAACGCCTCGGATCCCGCCTACGGCGTCGCGATGGAATTTGAAAGCGCCGGCAATATTTGGGGCCTGCCGTCGCCGCCAGAGGACTGGCTTCCCATGCGGGGGAGCAAAGCGGCAGAGCCTCCAAATTCTGGGCGAGAACTACGACTCATAACGCGGACCGAGCCGCAATCAGTTCCCACCCGTAATGCGGGAGCCACTCCAGTTTCCCTTTTGAAAAAAAGTGAAGCGTCCGCTTCGCTGTCCCCCTGGTTTTCCGATCTTATGGCCGGCATAAGCAATCACATTGAGGCCACGGTCTCTGAAATCGCGGCGGCGACTCTCGCGAAGGAAAGGAACCGTCTGCTGGACGAATTTCGTGTGCAGATACAGAACGAGGCGAGCGGTACGATTGTGCGCGTGATCGAGACCTCGAAAGAAGAGTTAGCTCGGCGGGCGTTGAAAGGATTGAACGAGGCGGCGGAGGCCACAGTCCGAACCAGCCACGAGCGTTTGACTGGGGCTATCGAAAAAGAAATAGAAAAAGCCAGGCAGCGCGTGCTGATTCAGGGGAATGAACTGAACCAACGCGTCGACGGCATGGCGACTCGCACGATTGAGCAACTGCAACGCACCCTCGAAACCTCACGCACTGAAGCAGCGGCCCGCTTCGTATCGCGGCTGCGGGACCAGGTTGCGCCTGTGCTGGAAGAAGCAAGAAAAGACCTTCAGAAGCTGGTGGCCTCGCAAACCGTTTTCAAGGAAGAATCGCAAGCCATTTACGCGCGAGTCACCAGCGAACTCGAAAGCGGTGTGAACGCAAGATTGGTACAGACTCACGACGAACTGGACAAAAGCTCCGCCGCGGTTTTGACCGAGTGCAACGAAAAGTTGCATGAGCTTTCGCAAACTTTTGAGAACGTCGCGCGAGATAGCGTACAAACCCTGATCGCGTCGGCTACGGACGATGCGAAAAAGAACCTGGAAGAGAAAGCCGCGGAAATTTCCGGCAATTTCACGGGCCACCTGGAAGGCCATGTCCGTGACTATCTCGAATTTATCGGCGAATCGATCGCCGAATTCCCAAAGAAAACACCGGCCTCTTAACTCAATTGATCGTGTAACTCAATTCACTTTCGTGCCCATCGTCGCTGCGTTCAAACGCTTGAGCGGTAGCAAGCTTATTTCCAGATATCCTCAAGGCAGATTGACGACGATCGGCTCGGGAGTCCCCCTGATCATCATCCAGCGGAAAGAAAACTCCTTCGACCGCTTTATTTCCTTGTGCACGTTCCAAGCCGGCACTTGGAGAAAGTCTTCCGCGCGCACACCGTTACTTTGGACCCGCAGGCGAGTCCCCATTCAGATCCTAAGAAGAACCCGACTTCCGCCCGTGTTATTTTTTGACCGCTGCTTTTTTCCCTTCACCTTTCGTATTGATCAGCGCCAAGAAATCTCTTGCATTAAATGGATACCGGCGAGTGGACTGTTGCCCGGTGGTACTCAATGTAACGTCTATGCGCCGGTTATTGGCTAGGACCATCACCCGCAAATTATCCAGCATCTGTTTCCGCTCACCCGGAGTCAGGTCGGGATTCTCTGCAATCTGTTGCTTGATCTGATCGGCGGAAAGTTGGTCTTCCTTTCCAAACGACTGCGCGTCTATCTGGCCCGCGGGCACCCCGTTTCCAACCAGGACGTCCGTCGTGCGTGCCAATCTTCGCTGTGTGAGAGCCTTGTTGTATTCCGCAGAACCCCGCAGGTCCGCGTGTCCACCAAGAATCAGGTGGGCATCTGGTTTGTATTTCAGGTATTCCTTAAAGTCCTGCGCCAGAGTCAACAAAATCTGCTCCTGACTCGGCAGCAAGCCCCCTTTCGGATTCGACGCAACCGGCTGTGCGGTCGCGAAATATATGCTATGGAGGGAAAGCTTCGTTTCCAACTCCTTGATCCGGGGGGCTGGTGTAGGAGGAGGTGGTGGTGGTGGTGGCGGAGCTTCCACGTTCACCATGGTGGTGGACGAGGCCGTAAGGTTGCGGTCATCGCTTACGTAGCAAGTAACAGTGATACGGCCCGGCTGTGCGCCCTGCGAATTCAATGTGGCGATCGCGTTTGTGCCGGAGACGTTGCCCGCGCTCGTGCTGTAGCTGTAGGTTATCTTCCGATCATCAGGGCTGCTGGCGCTTGATCGGATCGTAACGCTACCGCCTGTCATTATGGATCCCGGGTCTGACGAGCACGCGATCACCGGCGGGCGCGGCTCTTTCACATTGAACCTGGCATTGCAAGACGCAGCTCCGTGCTTGCTCCCATCACTCAAATTCGCATTTACATAGTAGGAGCCGGGCTGCAATCCGGTGGTGTCAACCTGGGTGGACGCATTGGTGCCGGCAACTTTTACTCCGGTGCCGCTCCAGGTGTATTGCATGGTACGTTTGGGATTGAAATTGGATCCGGTGGCGGATCCGGTCACGGGCTCGCCTGCAAAAACCTCTGCCGGTTCTGCCGAGCATGCCGCGGCAGCCGGTGGCGGCAGTTGGCCCAACGAGCCAAAGCTAAAAACCAGTCCGGTCGAGAGGCGCACATTATTCTGAATTATTCTATTCTCTGTGATGGTGGAAATATCCGCGAACCGGGTCATCAAATACTCGGCTTGAAAGAGGCGGATGGCGATATGACGGTTTAACTTGAGGTCGACTCCGCCCCCGGCGGTCATGGCAAAGGTGGTATCGGAAGAGAGAGGCGTACAACCAGCACCCGTACAACCGGAGAGAGTCACAGGACTGGCGTGCACGACCCCGAACAAAACCTGGCCGAAGGGAGTGACTCTCTTGTACTTCCGCAATGAAAAGCGCGGACCAAAGAGATAGGTGAAGGTGTTCCCGCCAGACGCCACCACGCCCCCACTCCCGCTGACCCTGGAGTCATCGTAGCCACCAAAGTCGGCAACAAGTCCCATCCAATTGGTCAAGTTCAATGCCAGGGACGCGCTTCCGCCATGCATCCAGGCGATCCGATTCACATCGTAGGGCGGCATGGCACGCCAAAACGAGTAGCCCAGAAAGAGCTCAATCCTGGGCGTATTATTGTCTCCTCTGCCTTGTGATTTTGGCACGGCCGCTGGCCTCGGAGCAGTTGGCAGTGCTTCCGCGCTCACAGTACCTGGCGCGGAGGTGGAATTGACAACCTCGTCCCCATTCCCTGCGGTTAGTGCCTTTTCCCCGTCGTCCGCGCGGAGCGCAGGCCCAAGTAAAAAAGCAACCGCAATAGTGGCAAACAGCCGCCATCGTAACCTCATTGTTGCCTCCTAACTACTGTCTGCTCATACAGAAGCGGGGCTCATAAACCTCGGTTCTCAACTTTAGATCCCCGCTCGTCATGCTTTCATTTCCGATACCCAATTCCTTACGGCAGAGGTACGTTAATGACGGTATTGACCACGGTGACCGATGCATTGAGGCCCATCGCCCGGCCATTAAGCGTAGCGATCGCGACGTTTCCGGCGGTAGAGAAGGCGACTCCTGAGGACGCGATGATAGTCCCAACCATTGTGCCGCCGCCCGCGGCATTGATCGTCGCCGCGCTGCCCACCTGCCAGAACACATTCTTAGCCTGGGCTCCATTGATCAGAATGACGCTTCGAGGGGTCCCGGGATCGCCAACGGAAAGTGTGCTCGCCATCTGGAAAATCCAAACAGCATTCGCATTTCCTTGGGCGTCTAGCGTTAGATCCGCCCCTGTTATCAAGAACGAGCCCCCCGCGGCTTTGTAGACACCAGTGGCAAGCGTTAGTCCTCCTAGCTGGCCGGCACCTGGATCCGCGCCTCCTGGTGTTCCAGCCAGAGTGGTATACGCAGTTTGCGCGTCGGCCAAAGCCTGCTGTGCGATGCCGAAAGTGGTAGCGTTTCCTTCAGTCGTACTGCACGCGGCAGGGCTGCTAGTGGGAGGCGGGGCAGCCGTATAGATGGTCCCGTTGACTTTCCCCACGTTAAGTGTTGTTTCCGTATATATACATCCAGCAGTATCGTCGAAACCAGTAACCGATGTAGATACACCAGTGGTCCCAATATTCCCGTTTATCACGGTAAGAACCCCCTGGTTGGTCATTCCAGCGCCGCCGCCAATGTCCCCGAAAGTTCCGGCCGATCCAAGGCTGACTGGCGCCAGACCCGTTGGTGCTGTGCCAGTCATAAAGGTCCATGGATTCGGGACCGCGCCACTTGCCAGCGCATTGCCCGCCAGGTCTTTTGCCGCATTTGAAATCGTGGCCGTGTAAGTGGAACTGGATGCGAGACTGCTCACTGGCGTGAACGTTGCAATGTGGCTGGAAACATCATAGGAAACGGTTCCGGTTACTGGAGTACCGGCAGTTACCAGCGTAAAGGTCGCTGTGCTGATCGTTACGGGGTCCATGGCCTTGCTGAACGTTGCGTTGACTGCCTGGTTGATACCCACACTCGAAGCAGCACTGGCAGGGACTGTCAAAGTCACCGTCGGTGCGACGACATCTGGGGCTGCACCCGTTGTAAAGGTCCATTGATACGGCGTCGCCAACGCATTGCCGGCGAGGTCCTTTGCTCCGCTCGTAATTGTTGCCGTAAAGAGCGTATTGGCGGCGAGATTGCTCGTTGGCGTAAAGGTGGCGATTGTCCCAGCGTTCCCCCCGTAAGAGACTGTCCCGGCCACAGCGGTTGTGGAAGGCCCTTTCAGCGTAAAAGTTGTTGCCGTCAACGTTCGAGAGTCCATCCCCTTGCTGAATGTTGCGGCGATTTTCTGGTTGACTGGAACCGCTGAGGCAAGATTCGCGGGGACGGTGGAGGTCACCGTCGGTGCGGTAGTGTCCGTGGTGGCGCAAGTTTTGAAGCTCCAAACGAAGTTACTTGCCAGCGCGTTGCCCGAGGTGTCTTGAGCCGATGTGGTGATCGTTGCGGTGTATGTGGTGCTGAAGGCAAGATTGGCCATTGGCGTAAAGATTGCCGTGTTGTTTGGCGCATCCAAGGTTACAGTTCCTGTGACAGAACTTACGCCTGTCACCAAAAAGGTTGCCGTGGTGATCGTCAAAGGGTTCATCGCCTTAGTGAATGTTGCGGTGATATTTCTGTTTGCGGGCTCACAGGCGAGCAAGTTTGCGGGATTCGTGGAACTGATTTGGGGCGCAATTCCCGTCACCGTGAATATCTGCGCATTGGTAGTAGCGCCCGAAGACGTCACCGTTACATTCTGGGCCACAGCTGGAGCGCTCACAGCGATGGCAAATGTCGCGGTCATCTGGGTACTGCTCACCACCGACGTGCCGCTGACAGTAATTCCCGTCCCACTCAAATTGATCGTTGCTCCGGAGGCGAAACCCGATCCCGTTAGCGTCACGGGCACGCTCGCTCCCTGGGCGCCGTTATTCGCGCTGATCGAGGTCAGCGTGAGCGTCGTAACGGCTGCCTGCTCTCGACCGCATCCGGCCAGAAACACAAAAACGCTCAATAGGACCGCCATCACCAGGTTTCGAGACCGCATCTTGCCAAGCTGGAAATTCCACATTTGAGACTCCTTAATCATCTTGATTTGTTTCACGCGTGACGATGCAGCGCAGTACCGTTTGCTATTTCCTGGAGGTTGCGTGCAAGCCCACTGACTTGCCCAGCCAAGTTGAGTCAGCGCATTGCGTGCGTGATTGTGTGTTCGGCATTTGCACGAAGCGGCAACATTTCCCGGCGATCCTCGATCCAATTCAAGCGCGCGCGACGAATATATATATTACGTGTGACGGAACTGACTGTGCAATTTGAGACACTTGCATATTTTATTTTGCTCGGTGGTCCGAAATGAATCACGCTCTCACGGCTCATCTCTGTCACAATCGTTGACATCGCCCAACGTTTGGTGAGAACGTGCACTCCGCAAACGATTGATGCGACCCCAGTTGTTGTCGATGGTCGATTCAGGCGAAAAGCGAGCGGTTCATTCTGAGTGCGGCCAAAAGAGAACGCGTTTCATTTTGGAGCAAGGTTGATTCCAGATTCTGATGGTTTGCTCGCGTAGCCATAATTCAACAAATAATTATCTACACATGCGAAAACGCACATTGCGGGTTGCCCAAGGCAATCGTAAATCACAGGGCGCGTGGATATTTTTCGGCACCAATACGCAAGGAGTTGCCGTAGGTCTATTGGCACGATCCGTGTATTTTGATTCTAGCGGCGTGAAAATCAAAGATTCGTACAGAGATCGGGTGAAACTGAATCTTTGGTCGCCAGCGCCCCTATTCCCACTCATCCTCAGGAAGATTGACGACGATCGGCTCGGAAGTGCTCCTCACCGCGACGCTGCGGAAAGGAAGTTCCTTCGACCGCTTGATTTTCCGGTGCAATAGCCAAGCCGGAACATGGAATTCCGCACTCGTGAGAGCGAGCGGCCTTTGAGGACGCAACTCCGGACACCACCGGAAATCGTCCTTGATGCGCGGAAATTGCCGATTGCAATCCCCTCTATCTCCCCCTCCAGACGCCCGATTTCCACAACTTTGACGCTTGAAATTTCACAGATAAATTCGTATTGTACGCATCAATTGATTGCG
>Ga0206999_10054_pt1 | contig 28495 bp, 28 predicted proteins | sample Alteio_BWMinCont_92_FD_153482 | JGI IMG/M metagenome (GOLD analysis project Ga0206999, IMG submission 153482) | Enriched cells from forest soil in Barre Woods Harvard Forest LTER site, Petersham, Massachusetts, United States -... | ecosystem: Environmental > Terrestrial > Soil > Temperate forest >...
CAAGGCAGAGATGTACGAGGTTTGGCTCGCTGATTGGCTGCTTGCGAGTTTGAACGCGGATTACGTCTACCTCGAAGCCTATGCGCCGTACATGAAGTTGAACAGGCCGATCGCAAAGGGGCTCTACGGCTTTCTGCATTACTGGTTCACGCAAAACGACGGCCGATACTTTGAGAAGGACTATCTTGCGATCTGCGATCTGCTCAACATAAAGAGCTATGATCAGCATTCGAAGATAAAACTGTCGCTTGGTCCCGCACTCGATGAACTCGTCAAAATCGGGTACTTATCCCAGTGGGAGATTACGCGACGACTGATGGATGACAAGGTCTTCAAGGTGGGATTTTGGCCCGGAGATGAGATCCTCAGGAATCTCCACACGATCGACCCAGAAAAGAACAGTAAACGTCAGTCTGTCGCTCTGTTGGGCGAAGGATCAATCTCTACTGAGATTTTGAGCGGGGAATTAAGTGCCGAAGCTCTGAATGCACTTACTCACCTCCAAGAGTTTGGTATTCACCTGTCAGAGGCCAAGAGGCTACTTGAGAAGAATGAGCCCGGAAGAATTCTCGACATGATTGAGTATGTGTCTGCATTAGCTTCCGAACCTGGCAGCACGGTCAGGAGTGCCCAGAGTTTGCTCGTTTCTAAATTGCGCGAAGGAGCGAAAATCCCGCTTGATTTCGTCACGTCTCGCCAGCGTCGCGCTAAGGAGGCGGCGCGCAATTGGGCAGAAACGAAGCGCCAGTATGAAGCGGCCCTCGAACTAGAGTATGAGCAGTGGTACGGTCAGCAAGGCGAAGACGAACTGAAGCGGCTCTATAAGGGTGCTGAGCTTGAGAAGAAGCTTAATGCTGTATCAGAGGAGCTAGCGAGAGCAGACAAGCTGTTCGCTCGAATGACGCGTTCGGCACAAAGAGATGTAGCACAAAACCGACTTGTGAAGGAGCTGAGTGACCAGCTCATGCTTCCGAGCTTCGAGGAATGGTGCAAGGAGAACGCTCAACGAGAACTGTTCAACAACCAGTAGAATGCCCGAAGTGTGACGGCGTTGGCCTCGTCAGGGTGGAGGTTGAGGGCCGCTGGGTATCCAAAGCGTGCGAGTGTCAGGACGCAAAGAGAATCGCTGCGGTTCTTTCGAAAGCTAAGATCCCTGACCGTTACGCACATTGCACGTTTGCGAACTTTAAAGCCAATTACCCTGGTGCTGACAAGTCTCTATTGTCAGCGCATATGCTGATCCGCATGTTCGCCGAAAAATACCCGATGGAGACCCGCGGCATACTCCTCACTGGATCCATCGGTTGCGGGAAAACACATCTGGCGGCAAGCGCCTTGAAATGGATCATCGAGGAGAGAGGCGCCGAAGGCGTCTTCTGCGATTATCGCGAACTCCTTCGATCCATTCAGAATTCCTACAATCCACAAGTTTCCGCGACCGAGATGGAGATCCTGACGCCGATCATGAACGCCGAGGTGCTGATCCTGGACGACCTCGGGGCGATCCGCCCGAGCGAGTGGGTCTGGGACACCGTTTCTCTCGTCCTGAACGCACGCTATAACGCCGTCCGGACGACGATCATCACAACCAACTACGCCGTCCTGCCGCCAGGCGCCGGAGGCATGAAGGAGGATACGCTCGGCGACCGCATTGGTGAACGTATGCGTTCACGCCTGCTCGAGTTGTGCCGCGTGGTCGAGATGAAAGGCGTAGATTATCGCGCCGGACTCGACAAGAAAAGTTCTACCCCGACGCGGGTGAAGTAATTTACCACGCTTCAGCGGGAAGGGAAGGGAAGTCACTGCCCACAGATTAGCGCGGCGTTGAAGCTTTGGCTACAGGGGCGAGCGGGTCAACCGAGTACGAATCTCTCCTTGATTAGGAATTTGGTCACGAAAGCGCGATTCACGAGCGCGCGCTTCGTGCCGTTCGGATCGGTTTGCGTCAGCAGGCGCCCGTCCAGCAGGGGGATTTTCATGGTCTGGAAGTAATCGGGGCCAACGGCGAGCATCTGAACCTCGACTGGACTCTTGTCGGCACGGCCCTCGATGTTCATATCCCCTGTCCGCAGGCCGCCGTCGAGAAGCGCATCGGAGGAGTAACTGACGCCGGTCACACCGGGAAGCGAGCCGATTCTTCGCTGCAAATTGACGTAGAGGGCGGGGATCTGCGCGTCTTTGTAACCCGCGAGCTGGGGACTGATGTCGAAGATCATGAGGTTCCGCGTGTCGAAGCCGGGATCGATGCTGCGCAGATTGTCAAGGGTGCGCAGGAGCAGGCCGGCGCCGGTGAGCACGACCATGGAGAGGGCGGCCTGGAGGACCACAAGAGCGCTGCCGAGGCCGAGAATACGGCCGCGGCCGTGGCTGGCGGCAGCGGTAGTGGTGGTGCCTTTCAACTGCGAGGTCACACTGGTCCGCGAGCCGCGGAATGCAGGAGCGAGGCCGAATCCGATGCCGGTGAGCAGCGCGGTGCCGAGGGTGAAGAACAGGACGCGCGCGTCGAGATGGAGGTCGAGCTGCAAGGGAAAATACTGGTTCTTTAAGAAGAATGCGGCGAGCCCCGAAACTCCCAGAGGGGCCAGCAACGCGCCGAGCGCGGCACCGATGAAGGAGAGCAGAAGGCTTTCCGTGAGAAGCTGGCGGATCACCCGGCGGCGGGCAGCGCCCATGGCCAGGCGTACTGCCATCTCACGCTCTCGGGTCGCGGCGCGGGCCAGCATAAGGCCGGCCACGTTGGCGCAGGCGATGAGCAGGATGAGCCCGACGGCTACCATCAGCAGCAGGAGCGGCTCACTATAGAAGCTGCGGATCCCTGCAAGGCCCTGTTGCGCGGGCAGCAAGGAGAGATGCGGATAGTCGGCCTGAGCCCAGACCGGCTTCGCTCCGCGGAGCGTTTCGTTCAGGAAGATTGAGTCGAGCGCGGCCTCGGCCTGCGTGCGAGAGACTGGGGGCTGCAACCGGCCGACAACGACGAGCCACCAGTCGGTGGGGTCCGCCAAATGGATGTGCCCGAGCCCGAGGGACAAGGCCTGACTCAGCGAGACCCAAAGGTCGACAGATTTGCCGGGGGTCAGCCGGGTGAAGCTCGGCTCGGCGACGCCGACGATGGTGAAGACGGCATTGTTGAGGCGAATGGTTCGACCGATCGCTGCGGGCGATCCGCCAAACGCGCGCTGCCAGTACGCATAATCGAGCACAGCCACGGATGGCGCTCCGGGCTTATCATCGTCGGGCGCCAGGGTGCGGCCGAAAGCTGAGGACACGCCTAGGGTTTGGAAGTAGCTTCCGGAGACTAATTCTCCCTGGGCGATGGCGGCTCCGTTCCCGCTGAGATCCATCTGGTAAGGCCCGGCGAAGGCCATCGCATTCGCAAAGATATTTTTCTGGCCCTGGATTTCCTGAAATAGGGGATACGACCACGAACATCCTGTGGTGCTGGTCGCGTTCTCGCTGCTCGTGGCGCAGTCTCCGAATCTGCTGGTACCCACGTTCCGCGGCCCTTGGCCTGCGGACCACTGCGCGACCACCAACTGCTGCGGATCGCGGACGGGGATGGAGCGCAGCATGACCGCATCGACCAGAGTGAAGATGGAGGTGTTGGCTCCAATGCCGAGGGCCAAGGTGAGGACGATGATCGCTGTAAAGGCCGGCGATTTCGCCAGCATCCGAAGGCCGTAACGCAGATCCTGGGCGAGGGATTCAGCAACAAAACGCCGTCGGCCTGCCGCTCCTGATGGAAACGCAGCTCGTCATCGAGTTCTTCCTCGACTTTCGCGCGGCGGAAGAGTGAACGAAGGCGAATATACAGATCGCTCAGCATCCGCACCTCCTAACCCGATCTCACTTGGCCTACGCATGACAGCCCGCGGGTGTCGGCGCCGCGAGTTAATTACTCGTGGGAAGATGCGGATTCCGCTCATCCCTTGTCATCCGAAATCACTTGGCTGACAATAAGCCACTTGCCGTTCTCTTTCGACAATACCCAACAGGAATGGGTGTGTCTTTCGGGCATCTCCTGGCCACTGTTCGTCTTCTGTCCAACGGTCTGATAGTCGCGATAGGCAATCGCGACATCCGAACGAACAAACTTGATCCGAGGCCGGCGGGCGGGAACTGGCTGTACGAGATAAAACTCGATGGCTGGAGGCTTGAGTCAGTGAAGACGGCCGGAAAGGTCATGCTCCACTCGAGACGCGGCAAGTCCTTCAACTCCCAGTTCAGAGACATCACCAATGCTCTGAACTATCTTCCCGATGATACGGTCGTAGATGGTGAAGTCGTCGCAATCGATGAAAACGGCAGACCAAACTTCAATCTCCTTCAAAACTTTCGATCAGCCGACACGAACATTCAGTATTTCGCTTTTGACATCCTGATGCACAAAGGTAAAGAGCTGACTCGCCTCCCGCTTTCACAGCGCCGGCAGGTTCTCGCCTCAGTGATCAAGCAGGATAGGTATGTTGAAATCTCAGAGGCATCCGACAGACCGCTCTCGGAAATGGTGAAGTTCGTCCGTGAGCACGGGCTTGAGGGCATCGTTGCGAAACGCGGCGACAGCGTTTACCAACCCGGATTGAGAACCGGTCTTTGGTGCAAGGAACGCCTCAACCGCGGGCAGGAATTCGTCGTCGGGGGGTATGTGCCAAGTCACCTGGGCGTTGATTCTCTCGTTGTAGGGTTCTACCGAGGCAAGGATCTCTACTATGCAACGCGCGTGCGTGCCGGCTTTATCCCCGCAACGCGCCTGAAGGTCTTCGAGGCGATCAAGCATCTGAAGACGCCGATATGCCCATTCGTAAACCTGCCAGAGAAAGAGGCAGGAAGATGGGGCCAGGGATTGACGGCGGAGAAGATGCAGGATTGCGTGTGGGTAGTGCCGGAAGTCGTAGCGCAGATAGACTTTTTGGAATGGACGGGAGCGAATCATCTGCGACACACGAAGTTCGTCGGCCTACGTGATGACAAGGATCCGCGCAAAGTGGTGCGAGAGACGTGACGAACCTGCAGTTGGTCAGATATAGCCAAATCGTATCGACTGCCATCATCGCCGGAGCGCGTTTCAACAGCAGACGGCGCCCTGGAAACGGGCATTTGGCCTCAAGGCATCAGTCGAAACGAGCTCCCGCGTGATCAGCGACAATTGAAATTCCCGGAATGAATAGTTGACGCCGAACACCCGCGCATCGGCTAGCGCGTCAGCGGTGTACCATTATTCGGCGCGTAGCGTGATAGCTGGCTCGACGCGTGTTCCCGCGCGCGCTGGCATAAGGATAGCCACCAGCGCGACCAGCACCAGAAGAACCGGAACTGCGATGAACGTCAACGGATCGTAAATGCTGACCTGGAACAACAGCGTCTTCTGCATCCGCGATACCGCCAGCGCAGTAGCCCGACCGCCAAGCCCACCAGCACCATGCGCAATCCGTCAGTTCTCTCGGCGCGGCGGGTACAACCCCGCCCTCTTCATTTGGATCAGTTGGTAGCCGTTCCACGTCGACCCTTGCCCCGCTCAATTCGGTCGGGCCGGCCACGACTTTACGGTATGGCATGCGCAAATGCAAAGCACAGTGCGGCCGATCTCCGGACCCATCGTGACCGCCGGGTCGTATTCGCACTGGCTTATACAAAACTCTTCACCGCCCCCCGCCTAGCACCGTGCGTTGCACGCCGAACACAGATCGGCAGTGAGAACCTTCGGCTTCGGCTCTAGTCCTGGCCGAAAATGATGCCATTCCATTTCATCGTCGCCCACTGAAATGCCTCCCACGACTTCTCCGCGGCAACTTCGCCACTTCACGAAAACACCCGGCTGCTGGACCTTCAGATGCGCAGTTCGCGTCGCGAGCGATCCCGAACGACAAGCGTACGTACGTATTGCCTAAGGGGAGCTCCGCCCCTCGCGCGCGCAAGGGGTGTCCCCAGTCTTCCGCGCTTCGCTTTTGCAGACCTTCGCCCTTTCCACTCTCGCTACCGCTCCGTTTCAAGGGTGGGGGATACCCCTCCACCTTGCACTTGCTACCCCCCGCCTTCGCCAGGTGGCGTTCGGCATGTATGTCACATGCCACTGCCAAAAAGGCAAAAACGAGGAGGACCAGCCGATGAGCAAGAAGCCACCTAGGAAAGAAGCACCGAAATTCAACCTCTATCAAGTTGTGACCGACCGCATTATTACCAGCCTCAAAGCGGGCGTGATTCCGTGGGAAAAGCCGTGGAAGGTATCGCAGCACACCGGAGGCCCTTTCTCGCGCAACTTTAGCACCGGGAGGCCGTACCGGGGTATCAACATCATGCTTCTTTGGTCGAGCTGCTACAGTTCGCCATTCTGGCTCACCTTCAATCAGGCGAAAGAGCTAAACGGCACCGTTCGCAAAGGTGAGAAGGGAACTCAGATCGTTTTCTATAAGCAACTCCGCAGCCGCAAGACAGAGGATGAAAATTCGGCCGAGGATGGGGACCGCCGCCTGCCCTTTGTTTTGACCTGTCACACCGTTTTCAACGTTGAGCAGTGCGACGGATTGACCGTCCCGCAGATCGAGAAGCCGACGACAACACCGAACGCGGTGGAACGGGACGAGGGCTGCGAGGCCATAGTCACCGGGTGGACGACCCGCCCTACTCTTCATCTGAATAATGAGTCAGAAATGCGCGCTTATTATGCCCCGCACACCGACGCCGTACACATGCCAGCTCGTCACCGCTTTGTAGACGCCCCACATTACTACAGCACGCTTTTTCATGAGCTGATCCACAGCACAGGTCACAAGAGCCGCCTAAATCGCACCTTTGGGGCACGCTTCGGAGATGAGCTGTACAGCAAAGAGGAGCTTGTTGCCGAGATGGGAGCGGCGTTCCTTTGCGCGATCACAGGGATTGCGAACGAACACACCGACCGAAATACGACCGCATATTTGCAAAGCTGGATTACGGAGCTAGAGCAAGATAACCGCCTCGTCGTGCACGCCGCCGCGATTGCGCAGAGAGCCGTTGATTCGATCATTGGCACGACGTTCGAGGACGAGGCTACTGAGGAGTCAGGAGATGGGGCCGACGCCGGCGCACCTGAAGAATCTTACGCGAGTGCCGCTTAGTAGCGGCGCCAGCCGTCTGCAATGAATTAAAGGGGAGTCAGCTAAAGGCTCCCCTTTTCTGCTACATCTATTCCGCATTTTTTCGTCCGAAGGCCGATCTGTTGGTCGACTTCCGGAGGAATGCGAGTAAGGCACTATTCACAATTGAGTTCATGCTGCAGCCCCGAGTAGCGGCAGCTGTTGCTACTTTTTCATAGGTGTCATCTGACAGGCTGACCTGCGTTTGGCTCACGGTGACTTTAAGTCTCTGGTCCCTCGCATGGTGAAGGTCAACAATCTCCATATTCAAAAGGTTCACCCCGAATACGGCATCGGTGATGAAGTTTGAAAGCTCGCCTTTTTTGTTAACTTCCGCTCTCGTCTCTCTGTCAATTGCTCCCGTTAACCTGATCGAAAGTTTGCGAAGGGGCCGCTCTTCTGTTGTTGTTTGGGTCTTCGTTTTCGTCGCGGCACGTCTCACGGTTACGATCTCACCCTCCATCTTTTGCGTTCAAGCTTATCAGAGCCCTGTACGACTAGTTTGTCCGTAATCGTACAGGGCTCCGCTCCATTTCAGTTGGAGATGGGGGTGTAAGGCTCCTCGAAGGCGATGTCTTTATTCACCCGCACATTGAACCGATAGCCGACCCGGATCTTGATCGTCGGTTGAATATCCAGGTTCCGCCGTGTGACTTCCATTCCCAGTTCCCCGAGCTGCTGCCCGAGAGCCTGAGTTGCAATCTGCGAGGTGGAGGGATACGCGAACGAACTTGTCTGCTGATTCTGGCTTAGCTCTATACCAGCCGAAAAGGCACTTGTCAGGATTGCGAAACTAATCAGGCGCGCATAGTGATTATCCACTTGGTCACGGAAACCGGATTGCCCTTGAGCATCCTGGCCGATCATGCCTTGAAGGTTGATCGAGGTCCCATCTGGATAAATCAGCCTCGTCCAAATCACCTGAATCCCTCGCTGCCCATACGCTACACGATGGTTATAAGTACCGATCAGACGGGAACCTTGCGGGATCAGGAGATACCTGCCGGTCGCCGTATCGTAGACATTGGACCGCACCAATGCTTTGATTTCTCCGGGCAGGTCTGAGTTCACCATTTGTTCGAGCGTTGCTGGAATGTCCCAGCCAGCCTTTATCTCATAGCGGGTGAGCGGATTCACTCTGCTCGATTTTAGGTACATATCTTCCGCGTGGGCTCGCGTCCGAGCCAGGAAGTGTTCCTTGTCGTTTTGTTTGTTTTGGTCGTCACCTTGTGCTGGAGGTGCAGGCGCACCATCAGACGGTCCGCCAGCTCCACTTTCCACTCCGCGCAAGAGTGAAGCCAGGGCAGCATCGTTTTTCAGGGCGTCCACAAGCGAATTGGAGGCGTTGCGAGCGCCGCCCGCCAGCCCGCCGCTGTTAGAGGCACCATTGATGTCCATAGGGGCATTACGGGCCTCTTCCTCTTCTTTATAGGCCTGTTCTCGTGCTTGCTCAGCGGCCGATAAAACATGAGTCGCAGCTTGCTGGCGCTGCGGTCCATTCATGCCAGGCTTTACGCGAGAGCTGAGGGGCGGCGCTTTGAGGTTGTCGGTGCCGTCCGTATCCGAATCGTCGCTCTTACGATTTTTTGAGTGTTTCAGAAGGTTATCGGCCACCTGGTCTCCGGTGGCCGTGGCCGCTCCAAGCCGTTTCGCCTTGGCGTGCGGCTCTTTGGCGAGCGGGCCTTTTCCCCGAGTAAAAATGCCATAGACGATGAGCGTAACGATCACAAGCAACACGCCCATGACAATCATGCCGCCGCGCTTGCTGACACGCCTCGTCGGTTCGGGTTTAGGATTCAGGTCCATGCCCGACGGCCCACCCGGAGGGGTGGGCCGGACCGGACGTTGCGGATCCGATGCCGGCGTCACTCCCGTTGTACTGCGTTGATCCGCCATTTACTGACCTCCCCCAACCGCGACCGCGCCAGAAATAGGCTTTTGCCTCGTAATTTCGACTTTCTCTTGATGTTTGCCGACCCCAAGGAGCAAGGCAGCGCGATCGAAGAGACGATCCACGATGTACGTATCCCCCTTGACCCGGTAATTGACCATTTCGTTGCCGCCCACGCCGTGAATGACGAGCGTGGGAAGTTCGCGATGTTCAGCCAGGGCACTCATCACGATGTACGTTTTCACACCGTCATCGAGAACCCGGATAGGACGAATCGAGGGGTCGTGGTCGCTGCCCTTGACTTGGTAATCGAAGAACAGCGAATCCATGCCACCTGGAGCAATCCCATCAACCCGCGAGGCGGCGGGATCTTGGGCCTCTTCCTGCTTCTGCTTCTGAAGGTAGGCATCCCATTTGATCTTTTCGTCGTCGGGATAGTTGAATGCCATCCGCGCAATGTAATCCGTGGTTTTCGAGATGAGCCGGACGTAATAGGTGCGCCGGTCAGTGGTGACGACCATGTTCGTGTCGAGTCCGTCTTGACGCGGCTTAATGAGAAGAAGAGGCGTAGCTGCGTCGCCGGTTCCGCTTGTCGCCGGTTCAACAAGCCACCGTACATCGTCCCCGATCCTCGGTTCGCCCGTCAGCTTTTCTCCTGGCTGCAATTCAATCGTGCAGACTCGGAATGGAGCGCAAACAGCGGTAGGAAGCCCAATCCCGTAGGTGTAGAGAATTCGGCCGTCTTTCGTGGGCGCCGGCATGTTCTTTTCAGACTGAAGACTCTCGCTCAGGTCTACTCCCGCTTGCGCAGACTGACTGAGCAAGATGTTTTTGTGCTCCACGAAATCCTTCGGGACCGCGCTCGCCGCTGCCGGCTGCACGGCAGTCTCACTGGCGGGTTGCGCGGCATTGATCGAGGGCAACGGTTTAGCCGGAGTCGCCAGCGGGTCCCTCTTGAGAATCGTGAGAGCCTTCGCATAGTCGCCCGATGCGGGCAGTTGTGCGGAGCTGTTTGGGTTAGCCGGCGTCGCCGGTTGTGACGCTGCGGGTTTGGGATCTGGACCGCTCCCGGCTGGCGTGGGCGGGGCCTGCGAGTCGGGCGTACTCACTCGTTTGAGTACCACCGGAGCCGCGGGGGCCGCGCTTTGCGCCCACATCGGCGGTGGACCTGCGATGAGAAGGGCTACAGCTACAAGAGCGGAGACGACTGCAGCCGACGAGAGACCCAACATGCTATACACCATTCTGTCGATCCATTTCCAGCTCATTGATTAGCTCCTCCCATGACCTTCGACCAGCTCACATTTGTCAGGTAAATCCCCAGTGGATTTACACGAATCATCCGCTCATCCGTGGGCGGATTGATGGCGATTGTGAAAGCCCCTTGCCACTCCTGCTTTCCGGTCACCACGCCCGATTTATCCCGCGACGTTTCAGTCCAATTGACCCGGTAGGTATTTGGGCTGTCTTGAACAATGGAGCGGATATCAACCTGTACAGTGCCGTCTTGTCCACGATCGAAAGGCGAGTCACTGCGGTAGAAGTCACCCACATATGCTTGCGCCTCGGTACCAGCAGCCAGATGGGTATAGACCTTAGTCGTCACCGTCGTATATTCCGCTTGTTGATCGCTGCTGACCGATCGCACGTCCTGAATCCAGCTCAGGAGAATTGCGCGTTTCACTCGCTCATCGACGGGCGCTGCCGCTTCTGCCGGGCTCACCGCCTCTGCTTTGCCGATCGCATCGACGGCCACCACATACGGGACTATGCGCGACTTCGAGGAGAGGTTAATCATGCCGAATATCAAGAGAATGCAGCAGGCCAGAAGGCCCAGCGCGAAAAGTCGCCAGTGCTGCGCTCTTTTGATAACGTCCCCGTACCGCACATCCCACGCTCTTTGCGCTGCAACATAGCCGTCGTAACGTCCTCTGGCACTGCTCTGCGGCGCATCGTCAGGGCGCGTGATGTCGTTTGCTTTGGCTTTTGTAAACATCACTGTCTCCTTTTCCCTAATCTGTTGAATGACCGATGTTGCCGCTTGGCGGCGCTGCACTCCCACCGGAGTCCGGGGGTAGTTGTTCGTGGATGGATGTGGTTTTGTCGCGTATCCCTCTTGCTGCGTCTGCAAAATCACTCAACCCCTGGCTTGTAGGGCTGGCCGAGTTGGAAGGTGGAGGGGGCACAGTTGGACCGCCGCTTGCTACGGCATCTGCGGCCTGGGTACTGGCCGCAGCGGTCGGAGGAGCAACTTGAGCCGCACTAGCCGCCGCGTCCATGCCTGTAGCTCCTGCAGCCCCCGCAGCGCTTCCCGCACTTGCCACAGCTGCCCCACCACTACTGCCACCGGCCGCGGCTCCCCCAGCGGCAGCTCCTCCCCCTGCTAAGGCAGTAGCAGCACCAACCTCAGCGAGTGCTCCTGCAGCCGCCGCACCGCCTGTTGCAAGCACCGCCGCCGCAGTAAGGCCTGCCGCCGCGGCGGCTACACCCGTCGCTACCAAATCGCCGCCACTGAGAGAAGGCGAGCCGCCCATGATGCTTCCAACCAGCTTCGGAGCGGTCCAGCAGACAGCCGCGTAGATCAGCGTTGACCCCAAAAGGCCGAAGGCCGTTTGCACGCCTGCGCTCGTGTATTGGATCGATGCGGCCCTGGTTTCCCACTGCGTCGCGAAAGTCTGTCCCAACCCGATCAACAAGTACAGGACCATTAGGCGGACACCTACGTTCACAGCCAGACCGATGTACCTTTCGACATAAGAAGAAGTCCACCGCGATCCTCCGAAGCCCAGGAAGATGTAACCAGCACCGAGAACGATGTATGATTCGACCATCGCCATGACGAAATGAACGCAGACAATCGCAAATGACAAAAAGATTCCAATGCCAGCGAAAGCCAAACACAACGCCGTGCCGAAGTCGAAGCTGAGGCCCATCTGTCCGGCAGTGCCGAATAGTTTGCCGCTAATGTTCAACCCTTCGACGAGTATCGAACTCGGATTCAGCGCGGTTTGATTGGAGCCGTTCTGGCCTATTTGGATGAAGCTATTCACGATGGCTGGAAGCCATGTAGCTCCGTACTTTAGCAGCGCCCAAAAGATCCCGATACCCATCAGCTTCTTGATGAATGTCGCAACCCAGGCCTGCATATCTGTCTTTTCGAGAGTCATCACTATTGCGGTCCAGGTGACCTCGATCGCTGCAAGAAGAGCGAACAGCGTCACCGCAGCGCCAGTCGCCGCACTCTCCCACTGCCCCATTGCGTTCTGATAGTCATCCAGAATGTCGCTAGGGCCGCTCTCGATTGAGGAAGGAGGCGGCTGCGTGGGAGGGGCTTGCGCCGATGCAGTAGGCACAACCGCGAGGCTCACGCCGAACACTGTCGTCGTGAGCACCATCGCGAGAAGGAGTCGGGCACCGAGATTTCTGGACAGACTCAGCATGATTTACCTCGGCTTGACGGGATGTTTAGAGCCGACCTTTCCGAAGGAGTCGCCGCCGGCCTGAACGGGTTGAACGTCAAAAAACTCCACTTGCGCATCGGCCGTACAAACATGGCCTTCTGTCGTGTCGCCCCAATGGGCATCAGCCGTCTTGCGGGCCTGGACACATTGCGGAGCTAACGAACGAGCCAGATCCTTATGGTTGGCAAGCCACAGCTTCAGCGAGTCCACCGAGGCCGTTGAGACATCTCCAGCACCCGCTGTCTTCAGTTGATCTACGATTGCACTCTTAGGCTCTGGAGTCCGGCACCCTGCAATTAGCAGAGTGCCGAACCCGAGAGCCGCTACGGTTAGTTTCCGCATACAACCCCCTTTTGGTAACAGGGTACTTCCTTACTGCTGTGGCATCGTTACTTTCCCGTAGGAGGAGCCACCGGCCTGCATATCCTGAGTTGCCCAGAAATTTTGCAAGGCCTCTTTGTTGTGCTGATCCTGCATGACCTGCTGAGCCTGAAAAGCAGCTTTCGACTGCATGTCAGTCATCATCAGTTGCCGCAGCTTCATGAGTTGCTGCACCTGTTGTTCTGCTATCTGGCTACCGACCTGCGTAGCTTCTAGCTCACCACCCGCGGTTTGCGACATCGAGTCGTAATTGGACAACAGATCCTGCTCCGATTGCATTTGCGAATACTGCAAACCAATCGTGTCGAGGGATTTTTGCGTTGTGTCCAACGAGGTCTGCGACCACGTATGGTACTGGTTCGCAAAGTTCAGGTTGGGGTTATAGCCCGCCGATCCATATCGGTTTAGAAACTCGGAATCGAGGTTCGCCATCGAGTAGGACAAAGACTGACCACCCTGCACTACTTGAGACAGCCGCAGAAGGTCACTGCGAATCGGGCCGAATAATTGTGAAGGCAGCGTAGCCGCGTTCCGTAGTTGCACTTGGAATTGCTGCAACTGCGTCGCGAGCTGATTCGCCTGTTTAACGTAGCTTTCGATCAGTTCTGCGTGATTGAGAAGCTGCGTGATCTCCGTCGCACCAAGGAACACGCCACCCGCTTTCGCGGCTTGCGGGGCTGTGGTGCAAAAGAGAAGAAGCAACATCGCAACCAGCGCAGTCATTTTTCGCATGCGCTTACGCTCCTTTCTTTTTCAAGCTCTGCTTCCAACAGCTCAGCCCATTCCCTCAACATGGGAGAATTCGTCGTGAATGCACGTTCTCGCAACCACTCCGACTGCCAAGTATCGGGATATTTGGCCATCAGCTGTGTTGCAGCGTTGCGCTGCTCCACCGAACTGACACCAACGAAGGACAACGCGACGCCGCCGATGCCGAGCCCTATCAGGCGCCGCCCAAGGGGTGAAGTGATGTAGTATTGCCGCTTTGGAATTGCGGTCTGGACGATAGTGTTCTCGCGTGCGTTCAAGCCGAGTTGGGTATAGAACGGACGCGAATGATCATTCCCTGCCTCGGTATTTGGCAGGAGAATCTTTGTTGGACAGGACTCAAGAACTACATCGCGGATCGGGGACTTGATCACATCCGAAATGCTTTGCGTCGCCAGGACGACAGAGGCGTTTTTGCGGCGCATGGTTTTGAGCCAGTCACGAATCTTTTCCCTGAAAAGGGGGTGATCCAGGTACACCCACGCCTCATCGAGAAGGATCAACGTGGGGGACCCGTCCAACTGCTTTTCGATCTGGCGAAAGAGATAGAGAAGAACCGCGACCAGGCCTTTATTGCCGGTTTCCCCGCCATTCATCAAAGCTTCCATCTCAAACACCATGAAGCGGGATGATTTCAAGGTGTCGGTCTCCGCATCCAGCAGCTCGCCCACCGCACCATCGAGCGTGTAGTGTTTCAGAGCTTCACGCAGGCCTTCGTCCTGAATGGCCGTGTACAACTCCGTCAGCGATCGGGTAGGCGAATTGCGCAGCATCTTTACGCCCTGGTTGATTGCGTTTCTATGCTTCGACGTGATCGTTGTGCCGCCCAGGATGCAGAGGGATTCAATGTAATCGACTGCCCAAGCGATATCCGCGGGGTCATCAATCTCACGTAAAGGGCAAAGCTGAACGCCCGAGCCGGCCGATCCCATGTCGTAGAACTCAGCTCCAGCGGCCCTTGCGAGAACGTACATGGACTTGCCTTTGTCGAAGGTGTAGACCTTCGAGTTGGGATACCGCCTCCACTGCGCGGCCAGCATTGCCAACAACGTCGATTTACCGGCCCCGGTTGGGCCGACGATCAACGTATGACCCACGTCCGACACATGCAGATGCAGCCTATAGGGTGTCGCTCCCACGCTCGTCGTGATCATCAGCGGCGGGGTGTTCGACGGCATCAGGGCAGACGGGTTGACCTTTTCTCCTGTCCACACCGCGGATATCGGCAAACAGTCAGCCAGATTGATCGTATGCAGGTAGACCCGCCGGACATTCCTGTAGCCGTCGCCTGGTAAAGAACCGCGCCAAGCCTCCACTGCGTTTACATCCTCAGTCCGCGCTCCAAAGCCAGCATTGAAGATGGCTTTCTTGATTTCGGACTCCATCTCATCGAGGCGGGTCTGATCCTCGTGCATGAGAATGATGTTTGAGGTATAGAGTGCGAACTGTACGGCGGCTTCACTCGCTACGCTCATTGCGGCCTCGGCATCCGCCGCCATCTTCGCCGCGAAGTGGTCCTTCGTGCCGCCGGTGCCCTCTGGTTTGTTCATGAGCTGGTCCCAAAAGCCGCGAACCTTGCCCCTCCACTTCTTATGCGTTTTCTCCAACAAGCCTTTGGCTTCCTCTGGGTCGAGCGTTTGCGCCCGCGTGCTCCAGCGGTATTCGAACGGCAGCGTATCGAGCACCGCTAAAATGCCGGGGATGCTCTTCGCTGGAAAGCCGTCAATCGCTATAACGCGAATCAACTTCTTTCCATAGTGGGGGGAGACTCCCGCCCAAAAAGCCTCAGTAGGAATAATCTCTTGCAGATCGATTGGGATTTCCGGTTCCGCAAACTTGAAATCGTGTCCCCCGATTGTGCGGCGGATGTACCGTAATTGGTCATTGAAGCGAAGAACGAACCCTAGCTCCTCTTTCTCGTCAAACGCGCCGAGCCGGCGCGCTTGAAAGAGAGAGCTGAGAATGTCGTCGAACTGAGAAATCTTGCCTTTGAAATAGTCGAGAGCGCGCCTGGCTACGTCGCGCTTGACCGTCTCACCCTCGAAGAGAAAGCCTTTCAGCTTCTCCTCTTTTTGCATTGGGGGGAGATACGTCAGCGAAAGAAAATACTCGCTTTCAAAATGGCTCCCTTCGAGGGTGAACTGTTGCCGGCGCTCCATATCAATCAAGCGCGTTATGGCATCAGGGAACGAGCTTTCCGGATAGTGTTGCGAATGCGAGCGGATCGCATCGACGTGGAGCATCCAGCTTGTTCCCAGCAGCAAAATCTTGTTCAGGCGAGCACTTATGTTCGCCATTTCCTCATGGGTAGCAGAAGCAAGATCAGGGCCACGGTATTTCCACGTCGCCATCAGAGCCCCGTCTTGCAAAAGCATAACGCCTTCGTCGATGACGGAGGCGTACATAAGCAAGTCGGGTAGACCTTCACATCGCGTTTTGTAGTCAGCAAGGAACATCTGCGCGCTACCTCCACTTCGCCGGAGATCCACTCATCGCTCTATGCAGTCCCGACTTGGCCGGATAGAACGGTTTGTACTTGATGTGGCGTAGGTACACCTGCCGCATGATCGGATCGGCCTTAGCTAATCGCCTCAACACGCCCAAGGCGATCAGCCAGAAGACGATTCCCGCGATTGCCGCCCACAACTTTGCCAGCGTAAAGATGAGGACCGCGGCGAATAGTGCTGTCATCAGCACTAGCTCGCGGTCCCCGCCGAGCAGCAGATTTGGGCGATTCGCGGACTGATGGAATGTGACCTCTCTTGCCCGCTCCATAGCCCTATCCGATCACTGCGCCAGTGAAGTTGAACGCGACGTTGAGCAGCGACGCGCCGCCGATGATGAAAGCAATTGCCATCACCATGTAAACGGCTCGCTTTGCAAATTCGGTCAGTTCGCCGCCGAACATGAGAACCGCGCCGGCAGCGAACAATCCGATCACTGAGATTGCAAGAGCAACCGGACCAGTCAACGAGGTTGCCACCTGAGAGAGCGGACCTTCCCAAGGGAGCGCCCCGCCGCCACCCGTACCACCAGTGCCCGTGTAGGTCGAAGATGCGTTCGCCACTGCGTTGAACAACGTCAGGGTTGCGAGTGCATACATTGCGCGGAAGCGAGCGATGCGCGAGGTTAGAGGGTTAGCAACAGAAGCAATTGTCTTCACGATCTATGTCCTCCAATTCGGATTTGGGTTTACAAGCGATGAGTGATGTAGTCGCCGCTTTCAAAACCGGTGACCGCCAATACCTCGCGCACTTTGCGTCCGGCTTTTAACGTCCAGTCTGCGTCGATGAAAAGGAGGAGATCGACGGCCTCAGCGATGAACTTTTGTTGCGGTCCATTAGCCTCTGGCGATTCACCGACCAGACTCTCCAGGCGGCTCAGACCGCCCCGAGCGTCGTTAGCATGGAACGTGGCCAGGCCGCCCGGATGGCCCGTATTCCATGCCTTCAACATCGTGTGAGCTTCCTTCCCTCTCACTTCCCCAAGCACGATGCGTTTCGGGCTCAATCGCATACAAGCTTTCAAGCAACTGAGTGTGGGGAAGCTATCAGTCGAGAGCAGCGAAACGTGATTTGTCACGTTGCATTGCAGCTCCGGCGTGTCTTCAATCAAAATCGTCCGATCGTTAGGAGCCAGCCTGTATTGCGTGTCGAGGACCGCATTCACAAAGGTTGTCTTGCCCGAGCCGGTAGAGCCGACGATGACGATGTTCTTTTTTTCTTGCACTGCAATGCGGATCACTTCGATGTGCGATTTGTCCCGGCACATCTCCAAGAACGTGTCCATGCGCCGATACTCATTCGCAGGATCGTCCTTGTCGGTCAGGATGCCCGAGTCCGCATACTCTTCGAGAGTTGGCGCCCCGTTCCCGCGTTTACGGATAGCGAAGATTGGATTTGTGACGACCGGGGGTATCAGGCCTTCGATACGACTTCCATCCAGAGGGAGGTTCGTTTCAATCGCCGGTGTGTCGTTGTCCAGCTTGGTCTTCCGCACGGTCGCAATCGTCGCGAGCGCAGAAAATGCATTGATGGGGCTTAAAGAACCGACCTGAGAGAAGGGCTCGGCTCTACGCTTCACCCAGAGGCAGGAATCAGGATTGAGAACTATGTCTTCAGTCGCCTCGTTTTGAAGTTCACGCATGACGACGGGACCGAGCGAACGCCGGAGCATCACGAGCTGCCTGCGGTACGTAGCGTTCTCTTCGTAAACGCCGGTGCCGCCGCCATTGTTGCTGCCGTTAAGGACGTGCTCTGAGGGTTCCATCTGTCCCTTAAACTTCCGTGGCGGTGTTTGTGGTACTGTGGGAGATATATACCACAGTGCCATGATTGGTTTCTACTGTACCCCAGGGAATCCGGCGAGCGCTACCCAAATTTGTAAGGGGGTTAATCGTCAGGTCGGGCGATTTCGAACGGCGGATGGCCAACGGCATCAGCCGTTCGGTCGAGAATGGATCTAGGCATGGCCGAGAACAGGGATCGGACACAGATCGCGGTTGCCCTTCAAGTCGCGGCAATGGGCGCGGCGGTGTACCAGCTTGGGTTGCTCAAGTTCGATGATGACGACTTGCCGATGAAGACGCGCGTCTATAGCGTGGAAATACTTGCGGACCCGAACACGATTCGTTACTTGCGTTTGGAGAACAGCCAGGACCGAAACATCAACATCGTCCCCCATGGCCTCCACAGCTTGACGCTCTTGGACGATGTGTCTCTCGCAACAGTGGCTCGCATGAAGGAGGAAGGCTTTCAGCCGGCTCTCGTTGTGGAGACATCACCGAATAACTGTCAGGCGTGGCTCCAACACGGCCAGGTCCTGCCCGAACAAGAGTCTTCTACTGCCGCCCGGCTGCTCGCGAAAAGATTCGACGCAGACCCGAGCGGCGCGAGTTGGTGTCACTACGGGAGACTCGCAGGCTTCACAAACCGGAAGGCCAAATACAAAGACGCCAAAACGGGGTACTTCCCTTTCGTTCGCCTACGTGAGCACAGCGGTGTCAAATACGATCGGGCGGAGGAATTTGTCGCCCAGGTGCGTCAGGCAATTCTGATGGAAGAAGAAGAGTTTCGCAAAAAGGAAGAAGCCTCGAAGCACTTCCACTGGACCAACAACAACAACGGTAAGAGACGGCTGACAATATCGGACTTTAGGAATAGGCCTGAACTCGGAGGCGACGGCAACCGGATCGATATGGCCTACGCGAATTGGGCCCTAGACCACGGTGTACCAGAGCATGAAGTACGGTCCGAGATCGCTACCCGAGATCTAAGCAAGAAGGGCGGCCAACGCGGCCAGAAGGCGTATCTCGACCGCACTATCAAGGCAGCCTACAAATACATTTCTCGTCACCGCTAGCCTCGACACGGGTCGGCATACGTTTTGCCAGCCGTTCCTTGAGGAAGAGGACGATTAGGCCTGCAATGAGAATCGGTCCACCGACAAACGTGTACAGGTCTGAGAAGGACATAGCCATCATCAAGACACCATCCCTCGTAGTGTGGGCAAGGAAATCTACCACGCCGCCGTACATGAGGAACGAGACCGCTTGGCTGATGAGCGTTGCTCCCATTAGGAGAACTCCCAGCCGAATGAGCGTCGAGGCGAGTGGCTGTCTCCAGTTGTTTGCATAAATGATTGAGATTGTTCCTGCTATGAAGAACCGAAGGGACACATCCACAAGGACGGAACGATAGCGAGTGTGTGCATGAATGATGTGCTCTATATGCCAATAGGGCGACAAGGACAAGTGGGTATCATTCAAAACGTACCCGGGTGGAACCATACGTGCACTATGTGAACTGGGTGCGAGATGCAAAAGAGCTCCCGGAACCTGCTCCACGACCAATGCAAAAGCGGCGAGGAATACAGCCCCCGCAGCATAGGTCAGGATCTTGCTCCGATCCATGTTTCGTACGGTGCCATCATTCATGGGTTCACACGCGGCGGGCCATGAGCGGATTGGGACTTTGCGCCATGAACGGCGTGGGTTTGCTGAGGGTGAGATGCCTTCAAACTCCAGATACCGAGCCCGAGGAGGAGGATTACGCCTGCGATGAAGAGAAGCGCGACGATGCGGTAAACGCCACCGCGGAGCATAAATAAATTCAGTAAGAGCAGCAGCCTCATGGCACACCTACACGCGTCTATGGTATGTGCATGTATCTCATCAACAGGAGCATAAGAAACATGCCCAGCATCATCGAGCCCAGGCAAAGAACACAGCCTGTCGCGATCCACTTGAATTTCATGGCTCCGGAATTTGCCGAAAGAGCCAAGAGCACAGCATCCTTTGCTTTAACTGAAGCAGAGTTGATGTCGGCTTGCAACTCCCTTCTGACATTTACCGCCGCGTTTTGGGCGGCCGTGACAAGTTCGGCCTTTGCGGTCTCTACCCATTGAGACGCCGCAGACCCGATGTGGGTGACTGCATTCTGAGTCTTTTGGTCCAAAACCTCAGAACCACGCACAATTGCGAGTTCAATCACGGTGCCGAACGCAATCATAGGATCATTGTCAGGGATATGGATACGATGCCTCGCAAAGGCCTCCACCACCACGGCCTTTGCAGCCTCAGACCCATCACCATTATTGGCATTAGGCATTGACGACCTCTGGAATCACTTCCCAAACGTTGTCCATTTGCTCAAATACACTGCGCTGATACAATTGCAAACGCTTTTTTGAGATGACGTTGAAGAGTGGGCTTTTTTGGGCTTCCTCCAATGTCAGCTTCTCGGTTGTCAGCTTCTTCAGATCATTGCCGATGAAAAGCTCGTTCTCAGGGAGCTGGATGGCACCGAGCACCTTTGACGAGTTGTTCTGATAGACCTTCATGTCCTGAAACGTCTTGCCCTGATACTCGATAGGCCCGAGAATACGATTCTCCCATACGATGATTGAGCCAGGCTCGGCCATCTCCGCAACCTGACGAAAGCCGTTGAGGCATTCCTGCTGAGCCTCACCGCCTTGCAGTACCGTGTGAATGTACAAGCGCCGGCCGTGCTCCTTCAGCACGTCCCGGATGCCGTTGCGGACGATGTAATCCCACACAGCGATGAAGGAGGATGCCCCGTTATCGACGATAAACGGCCCATCCTCTTCGAGCATAAGGACTACCATCTCTTCAAATCTAATCGGGTCGAGGGCATTGTCTTTCAGGAGCTCGATCGCCCTAGCGTTAAAGGCCTTGAACGCGGCAAGTGTATGGTTGACGGGATCGGTATCGAAGCAACGGGGTTTCGCGCCTTTGTGCATCAAGTATTGAGCCATGAGAGAAGCGACAAAGCTCTTGCCTACTCCCCCCTTGCCTTGCAGTGTCATGTGAATGTCGTGAACCGACGTTTTGAGCTTCGCGGGTCCTTGGGTAGCGTTGTTGCCGTTCAATTCCGTTTTGGCCATGTCATCTCCTGTCTCTGCCGCTGGATTAATACAAATCTTCCTTATTCGCCGTACCACTGAAATTCGGGATAGTTGGTTTCTTTTGCTTCAGGTTCGCCAGCGGATCCGTCTTGAGGAGCGGCACTTTCTCGCCTGCCGACGTTGACGAGGTAGTAAGGGAGTCCTCATTGCTCATGAGAGGATTCAGCCCTCTGTCCGGTGGCGGATTGGATCGTTCGGCTCTTACCCAACGTGGTCTCTTCTGCTCTTCGCGTCGGATTCTTCCGATGTAAAGGGAGAGTTGCTTATATGAAATCGCGATCCCATGTTTGTTGAGCATGGCGTAAACATCAGTGAGACTATGACCCGAGTCGAGAGCAGCTTGGATATCGGGCAGCATCCACCGAATTTGACCCATCAGTGACTTTGGTCTTTGGTGCCTGAGCTTGCGGATCGATTCAAGAACATCTTCTGTCTTGTCGGCTCCACTCCTTCTCCCTGAGTTCACTCTGGTTGCCTCCAATATCCGGAATTCAACAATATTCGTATAGTTTTCATACAAAATGTCGTCAGCGTTGCCCGTAATCAGCTTGAAGGGAATCGGAAGCCACCCACACAGCGAAGGCAAACCGCAAAGACACCGTAGTGGAACATAAAGGAAACGTGCCACCCTGCGGGGCTTTGGCGATGTTTACTTTTGTATTTACAGTCAGTTATGGTGTGGTACGTTCTCGATGCGTGTGCCACGTTTGTGTCGCACGTTATTTTCAGGGCGTTGTCGAACCGGTAAAGCTCCCCAATAACTCTCTCCATTGTTCATAACCCCAACTGCAGAAATGTTGACATTGCCGCCAAAACATACTGTAGTAGATAGCAACCGGAGTCTAGTACGAAACCGTCGCAACAGTCAACAGCTTTCATACGATAATCATTATCCAAAAGAGGGGTGTTATTTGGCTAGAAGAGGTGAAGGTCGTAACGTGCGCTTCGAACCGGCGATGCTTGAGGCGATTGACCAAGCAGCAAAGGACGGAGGTTTTGCCTCCCCTTCCTCGTTCATCCGGCAGGCAGTGGTTAATCAGCTCCAAGGCGCCTCGAAGGCCCTGAATGATACAGAGGAACGTATCTTAGCGACCCTAGAGCGCCAGAGCCGGGACATCCGCAAGTTGACCACGGCAGCGGTCCTCTCTTATGCCAGCCTCGACACTTTCATCAAGCTCTACCTGACCTACCAGCCGGAAATTCCGCCCGAGGCGAGGAGTGCCAGCGTGGCGACCGCGAAGCTGCGGTACGAGAAGTTCAAGGCCGATGTTGCCAGGGAAGTGACAGGCAACGTGGCCGCCGCTCTACGAGAATGGGTTGACTCATTAGGTAACAGCTGATGGCCACATTTGCTGTCGAAGAGAAACCGTTTCGTCTCCGTCCGCGCGCGAACAAGCGCGCTGGCCGAGAAGAGATTTCGATTTGGAGCCGTGCAGGCCGCTCCGTGATGCGAATTGTTCGCCTCAACGTCCGGAAGCCGAAAACCTCATCAGGCAAGGGAGCGAAGAAAACCGTTGCCCTCGCCAATAGATCGGGCCGAGTCAGAAACCAGAGAGTAGCCGTGCGCGTCACGTATGCTCCGAATCTCATGCCTGGTCATTGGAAAGCGCATGGGCGATATATTGCCCGTGACAGCGCGAGCCAGCCCACCAAAGACCTTCCGCCCGGCTTCGGGCCGGACGGGCCTGTGGGTGACATCGGCGGCACCTTGGCTGAATGGCAGAGGGCCAAGGATCCGCGTTTGTTCAAGCTCATCGTCTCACCTGAGTTTGGAGAGCGCATGGACTTGGTCGCACACACAAAAGCGCTGGTGGAGGGCATGGGTCAAGACTTGGGAAAGCAACTCGAGTGGGTTGCCGTTGTCCATCACAACACCGACCATCCTCATGTGCATGTGGCGCTTCGTGGTGTGTGCAAGGACGGACAGGAGATCAAGTTACCCCGCGAGTACATTCAGAAAGGGATTCGCTTACGGGCGGAAGATCTCGCTACAGCGCAATTAGGCATCCGTACTGAGGCGGACGTTGCCGAAGCCCATCGGCGCGAGGTCGTTCAACGGAGGTTCACTCCACTCGATCGGTCAATCGTAAAGCAACAGCCCGTCAACGCTAAGGGGCAGGACTTTGCTGCCCGAGCGAATCCCGCAGACCCGACGATGAAACCGTATCAACGGCAGCAAGAACAGTTTCTTGCGAACCGCCTCCGGGCGCTCGTTACTATGGGACTTGCGACTGAGAAAGGGCCGGGAGAATGGGAGGTCCGCGGCAATTTCACAGAAGTGTTGCGGACTATGCAACGGACCTCTGATCGGCAAAAATCAATAGCCCAACAAATGAGCCTTGCTTCAGATCATCGTCTACCGCTCCAAGTGGATGATTGGCGGAAATTAAGGACTATCGAAGGGCGGGTACTCGGACACGGCGAGGAGGAAAACAACGCCAAGCGCTACATGCTTCTTGAAGGCACCGATGGGAAGTTGCACTACCTCACACACACGCCGCAGATCGACTGCGCCCGACAGGCGGGCCTGCTCAAGCCCGACTCGTTTGTGACGATCCAGAGGACGACGATAGACGGGAAGATCGGGCATCGGTTGGAAGAACACGGCACCGCAGACGCGATCGTGACGGACAGAGCGTTCATCAGCAATCGGGCGGCACGGCTCAATCAAATCCGAAATCACGCCAGCGCGCAAGAACGTCTCGACGGCTCGAAAAACGTATGGCCTGTTTACGGAGGCTGGCTCGGCAAGTACAACTCCGCTATCGAACAACGCGCACAGGAACTACAGACGGAAAAGGCAGCGCGCCAGGTCGAAAGGGATTTAGCAACGTTCCCGAGACCGCGCCGCAAGGACGTTGGCCGGTAAGGCTCCACAATAAATCTCGCCAATCTCAGCGCCCTGACTACAGGAAATGTTGACTTCTTCGCTCAAACCTACTGTAGTAGATAGCAACCTCAGTACGACACGAAGCCGCCGCAACAAAGGAGGATTTGCAATGGCTATTCAGGATGAAGTCTCGATAATCGAGACTGTCACGACCAACGGGAGTAAGATTGGTTTTGCCGCTGCACTGCGCATCCATCAGACGGAAGTCGCAAAACTTATCGAATCCGTCCACGGTCCTGGTACGGCAAACACGTTTTTGGACCATGTTCACCGTAAAGGAAGGTCGTACATAGACCTTGAAAGTGGCGTACAAATATGGGGCTCGAGCAAAGAGGATTTGGGGCAAGAAGACATCCGCCGCGATACGGTGGGCACCCTGGCGGACGCCCAGGGCGTATACGGCAATCTCTTTCAGCTAAATTACACGCGAGAAAACGAAGACGCTGCTAAGGAGCTGGTACAACGAGCTGGCCTACCCGACCTTGAGACCATCCGGGCGCGGAACCCCTGGCTGAATGAGCAAGTGCCATTGCCGAGCTTGGAGCCGGAGGAGGCAGGGACTTTTGAGGCGGCAGAAATCAATGCTCGCGAAGCCTCAATCAATAGCGGGCCGCAGCAAGCCCTGATTGACGAGCTTGACGAATGGGGAGAACCGCGCCGGCGGCAGATTACTGCAGAGGATGATGCAGTAAGAGCTGACGCGAGGGCTGCGGACGAGCAACGCGAGCAGACGAATGAAACCGTCGAGAAAACCACGAAAGAAGGCTCGCACCTTCGGTTCGAGACATCCACCCGCACAGCCGAGTATGAGCCAGACACGAACACGGTCGATTTTACAAATAAGACAACCGGCACTAAAAGCGAACTAGTCCCGGGTGAAGGCCTCAGTGGTAGTCCTGAGTCGGCTGAAGCCGTTCGCTCCCGTACGGAAGAAGTGTTCGGAGCGAAGATCGATCGCGATGAGTTCGACAACAGCGATCAGTCCCTTGAAATTGCCGATCGCACCGCGGAACAGCGGCGGCTTGAGAACGCGCTGGCACTTGCGAGCCACGAGTTGAAGACGGAGGCCGAGGTCACTTTAGCTGACAAAAACGATGGGATCTACAAAGGAGACATTTTAGGTGTGACCGATAGCTATCTACTACAGCGCAGTGGGCCTGCTTCTGCGGTTGCGCATGACAAAGGCATCTTTAAACACCTGCCCGGCTACGGGCGCGACGTAACGATCCTCTATAGCGCGGGCACTGCGAGAGTGAACGTTCAGCCAGTAAGAGACAAGGGATTGGGGATTGAGCGATGAGCCAAGACATTGCACTTTACCGCACGCCCAAAAAACCCGGCGATATTGGAGGGTTCAACTGGAAGCCGACCTTGTTCGGCTTCCTTTTGTTGTTTGCCTGGAACGTGGTAGCGACCGAGTGGGTTGCATGGCACTTTTCCTTTCAGCGGGCTCTGGGTCCCGCTCTATTCCGCATGCCCGGCCTAGCGATCTATGAGCCTTTCCAGTGGGCATTCTGGCTTTGGAAATATGGGGGCAGCTCCAATGCCGACATACGCCTTCCAATCGTCGGGAGTGCTGGAATCGTGGTCGTTGGCACCGCTGTCACGATCATGCTTGTTGCGCTTCTCAACATGCGGCGCACAAAAAAATACCTCACTGGAAGTGAGGATTTGCACGGCTCTGCCAAGTGGGCCGATGCGGCCACGATTGAAGAAACAGGGCTGCTCGAGACCGACACAGGCGTATACGTGGGCGGATGGTACGACAAGGCGCTGCAGCGCCTTCATTATCTCCGCCACGATGGCCCCGAGCACATCCTGGCCTTCGCCCCAACCCGTTCAGGCAAAGGTGTCGGGCTTGTCATTCCCACGCTCCTTGCGTGGCAAGAGAGCGTAATTGTCTATGACATCAAGGGTGAGAATTGGGCGAAGACAAGTGGTTTCAGAGCTATAGGCCTCGACCAACTGTGCATGAAGTTTTCTCCGGTTGAAGACGGGAACGGCTCACGCTTCAATCCGCTGACCGAGGTTCGTATCCGGACCAAGCGCGACGTATCCGACGCGCAGAACCTTGCCGATATGCTCGTCCGCAGCGGCGAGGATAGCGCCCAGGAACGTTACTGGCAAGATGCTGCCTCCTCCATTATGACCGGGATGCTCCTGCACGTCTGCTATGCCGCCGCCGCCGAAGGGCGGTTCGCGACCCTTAGCGATCTCTGCCTGGTCTTTACCTACCCAGGCATCGGCTTCCGCGACACCCTGAATACACTCCTTAATCACCCGCACGACCCGAACTACGAGCACGGCTGGCGCACTCCGGCAGGACAGCCTACAAAAACCCACCCAACGGTGCGAGAGAAGGTTCAGGAAATGCTGGACAAGGAGGACAAGGACTTTTCCGGCGTGCTCTCGACGGCCAAGACAGCTCTTACGCTCTACAGCGACCCTCTGGTCGCGAAGAATTGTGCTGTGAGCGATTTCACAATTCAGGATCTCGTAAACAGCTACCGCCCCATATCGCTTTACCTTGTTGTCCCTCCGAGCGACAAGATTCGACTGAGGCCTCTTATCCGGCTCATGTTCACGATGATCGTCAATCGCCTCACCGAGAAGATGGACTTCGAGAACGGGGCACAGAAGACGAATCGGCACCGCCTTTTGTTCATGATCGATGAGTTTCCGTCTCTCAAAAACATGCCCATTTTCGCTGATGCCCTTAGCTACATGGGCGGTTACGGGCTGAAAGCATTCCTGATCACTCAAGACATCCGCCAGATCGTCAGCGAGTACGGGCAGAACGAAAGCATCGTTTCGAACTGCCAGATCCGGATCGCTTACGCGCCCAACCAGTACGACACCGCGGAGCTGCTGTCGAACCTCAGCGGCACGATGACGATCGAACGCGCAACTGTCAACTATTCAGGTGACCGCACAGCAGCGGTCATGAAGCACGCCAACACGAGCATTCAATACGAAGAACGTCCGCTCATAACCCCCGACGAGGTTATGCGTCTTCGGCCCGCACGCAAGAGAGGCTTTGGATGGGAACAAAAGATCGTCGCGCCAGGAGACATGCTCATCTTCATGTCCGGTACGCGGCCCATCTATGGCACTCAAATGCTCTACTTCATGGACCCGGTTCTGAGGGACCGCGCCGCCATATCGCCGCCAACGAAGTTTTACCAACTCCGGCACCAAAACAACATTGAGAACGAACATGAGATCGATTTCGAAATGGAAGAGGCCACGATCCGGCCTCAGCTCTCACTTGCGTTTGCGTCTGAGCAGCCGGCTCCGGTCTACGAGGGAGACCTGCCTGACGAGGACACCGTCGTTTCTGACGAAGGCATGGAGATGGTTCACCAACCGCGAACAGAAGGGACACGCGACGTCCCCATAGAGCCGCCGCCTGTTTCAGTGTCTTCAGATGAGAGCGACGGCGGGATGGCCCCCACGATAGTCGAAGTTTCCACTGTCGCGCAGGCGGACTTCGCGCCAATCGGTGGGATCAATCAAGGGAGGGGGTAGTTATGCGGCATTACAGCAGCTATTGGACGGGCGACGGAAATCTGACCGCGCCCATCGAGATTCGCCACCTGCCAAGCGGGACACCCGTAGGCACAACGCGAATCGCCATTAGGGAAGTCTGGGATGACCCGAAGAAGGGCAGGCAAACCCACACGTCCTTTCTCAACCTTGTTTTTTGGGGCGAAGCCTTCGTGGAAGCAGGCACGCATTTCCAAAAGGGTCAAAACATCCACGCCGAGGGAGCGCTTAAGAGCCGCACCTTCGAGAGCGGCGGCTACAAACGGACGGTGACTGAAATTACGGTCTTCCGTGCTTTCGCTATCGCCTCGTCCGACAGTGACGAGCACAACGCATTACCAGAGGAGGAGGGAGCTAATGGAAGCCACGATGCAGACAACCACGAGGACGCAGGCTGGCCCCAAGTCGTCTAAACCAGCCCGGAAACGTCGTCCTGTACTACTGGCAATCGCCGTCATCTTCATTTCAACAATCGGCATCGCGGGTATTTCTGGCGTCCGATGGAACCCAACAGCGTCAGTTCGGACAGGCCTCTACGTCGTCACAAATGACCAGAATGCGCCCCTGGTCGCCTTTTGCCCGACAGGGGAGGCCGCAGCCGAATCCATTTCACGCGGTTATCGTCAACGCGGCCTGCAATGTCCTGATAAATACGCGGCGTTGCTCAAGCCGGTCGCCGCCAGAACCGGCGACACGGTAGAAGTCAGCCAGAAGGGAATCAGCGTCAACGGAAAACTGCTTCCGAACACCGCCGCCTTCAAAATCGATTCACAAAAACGTCCTATGCACGTTTGGCCCAATGGAACATACATCGTGCAACCCGGAACGGTCTGGGTTCTTTCGACCTACAACAAATACTCCTACGACTCCCGTTACTACGGGCCGATCCAGCTCTCGACAGTGATAACCCATGCAAAGCCTTTCTGGACTTCTCACTAAAGCGAGGCAGGTGGCGCCGCCTCTTGCATCATTGCTTGCCGGAGCGCTGGTAGGGGCTGTTGCGTGGAGTGGTCATACACTGACC
>Ga0206999_10056_pt1 | contig 28442 bp, 23 predicted proteins | sample Alteio_BWMinCont_92_FD_153482 | JGI IMG/M metagenome (GOLD analysis project Ga0206999, IMG submission 153482) | Enriched cells from forest soil in Barre Woods Harvard Forest LTER site, Petersham, Massachusetts, United States -... | ecosystem: Environmental > Terrestrial > Soil > Temperate forest >...
GCAGCACATTGACGTTTTCGCATTAATTTCGGGTGACAGCGATTTTTCACCGCTGGTCTCCAAGCTGAAAGAAAACAACAAGCGAGTTCTGGGATGCGGCGTCAAAAGTTCGACGTCGGATCTGCTGATCGCCAACTGTGACGAATTCATCTACTACGACGATCTGATCCGCGTCGCTCAAAAACCCAAGGTGGTCAGCGCCAAGCCGGGGAAGGTCAAAGACGACAAGAAGCAGGAGTCCACCGACCGATTGCTGGAGGTGCTGCAATCGCTCGAGCAGGACTACGACCCGGTCTGGGGATCAATGCTGAAGCAGACAATTCGCCGCGTGTATCCCGGATTCAACGAAGGCTACTACGGATACGGCAGTTTTTCGGACATGATCGAAGACATTGCCGACCAGGGTCTGATCGAACTGGATTACGACGAAACGCGGGGGAATTACGAAATCCGCCGCAAGAAGAAGTGAAAGCCAAGGGAATCAGGGGTCAGGCACCACCCCACCTCCCCTGCGGAGGTGGTTCACGGGCTTTTGCACCAGTATGGGCAAAAGCCCGTGAACCACCTCCGCAGGGGAGGTGGGGTGAACTCTACTCAGCCGTCGGCACCAACCCCAAATCGGCGGCGATCGGTTGCATCGCGGAGATGCAAAATGCGATGTGTTCATCCAGGTCCACTTCCAGGTCGCGGACCCCGTTCGTAATGTCCTCGCGATGGATGGACGCGGCGAATGACAGTTGCTTGAGCTTCTTCTTGACGCTGGAGGGTGTCAGACCCTCCAGTCGTTGCGGTCGGACCAGGGCACAGGCCGTAATAAAGCCGCACAGTTCGTCGCAGGCGTAAAGCGTTTTGTCGAGTCGCGACAGGCGCGGACAATCGGTCAGATAATCCGCATGCGATTTGATGGCATAGATGATTTCGTCGGGGTAACCGCGCGACTTCAGGATGGCCGCCCCTTGCAGGGGATGGTCAGGCGGGTTTGGCCAGCGCTGATAGTCAAAATCGTGCAGCAACCCGACGGTTCCCCACTGGTCTTCATCCTCGCCAAACCGGCGAGCGTACGCGCGCATTGCAGCTTCGACAGCCAGCATGTGTTTGATCAGACTTTCGCTGTCGGTATATTCCCACAGCAGGGCGAGATCGTCGGCTCGACTCATGAGTGTTTCCTGATTCCAGTGCAAAGCCCGATTGCAGACGTTTTTGGACACTTATGCTACAGTAATTGGGACTTCGACCCAAACGGTGAACGCAGCAACGCGGAAAAGGCTTCGATGAAACCGATTGATGATGATTTTCCACCGGGGGCCATTGACCTTACCGGCAAGGTCCTGGGTGACTTCTGCCTGCTGAGAAAACTTGGCAAGGGTGGCATGGCGGACGTTTACCTGGCCGAACAGACCAGCCTGCATCGCCAGGTCGCCATCAAAATCATGCGGTCTGATTTTGTCACCGATCCGACCTACGTAAAGCGGTTTCGCCACGAGGCGTCGGCCGCCGGGGGATTGAACCATCCCAACATTGTCCAAGTTTACATGGTGGGCGAGCAGGATGGGATTCACTTCATCTCGCAAGAGTATGTCCAGGGACGCAACCTGAAGGAGTTTATCACTCGGAAGGGGCCACTGGACGTGCCGATTGCGTTGCACATCTTGAAGCAGGTGGCTGCGGCGTTGCAGGTGGCTCACGAAAAAGGAATCGTTCATCGCGACATCAAGCCCGAAAACATCCTGCTGACCAAGAAGGGCGAGGCCAAGGTGGCCGACTTCGGCCTGGCCCAGTTGACGCTCGGCGGCGAGAAGGTCGAGTTGACGCAAGTCGGCGTGACAATGGGAACGCCACTGTACATGAGTCCCGAGCAGGTGAACGGCAAGCCTCTGGATGCGCGCAGCGATATTTATTCGCTCGGCGTGATGGCCTGGCACATGCTCGTGGGGCGTCCGCCATTTTCGGGGGACACGGCGCTGGCGGTCGCGGTCAAGCATCTGAACGAGCAGCCACCGTCACTGGCCGAAGCTCGTCCCGATGTGCCGGTTGGCGTGCGCACCCTGATCGAACGGATGATGTCCAAGAAGAAAGAGGATCGGCCCGTCGACGCCCAGACGCTGCTGGCGGAAATCAAGCAATTGTCGCGTCAGGTCACGAACAAGGAATCGCCGCCTCCCGAAGTTGCGTTCCGCCCCAGCCGGGGTGGAACCACGCAGTTCCACGCCAAGTTCTTCGAACGCTCTTTGAAGCGACAACTGGCCTGGCTGGCGGGGGCCTGCCTGGCGGTGAGTGCCAGCATGGCGGGTGTTGGCTGGGCCATGCGAATCTCGGATCCGCTCAAGACCGAGCCGCCGAAGGATGCCAAGGTGATCAGCTATGAAACCATCGATGGGCAGTTCTATCATGCCCAGGGGCACCCCACGGACGAAGCGGCCTGGTACGCGGTCAAGGACCGGCTCGCAAACGAAAACGGCAATCCCGCTCGCAAGGAAGTCTATGACCGGATGCGCGACCGGTGCGATGTGCATCTGGCGATGATCTATCTGAATGACGGCCGCCGCGAACTCGCCCACCGGATCTTCAACGATTTCTCTTCTTCCAGCGACAAATGGCGACAAGCCCACGGAACCGCGGGATTGGCGATTTTTGAGGATCTCAACGGGGACAAGGCGAATCGGGCCGATGTTGAAAAGAACGGCCGGCTGGCGGAAAGACTAATTCAGCAGGCCCCCGAAAGCGATCGACGACTGGAATCCGTTGTCAAATCCGCCCTCGAAGACGCCCTGCGCCGAAGCGAAAACCATCCCAAGTAGGCGACTCATGACCGATCTGGCAAGCGAATACGATGTAATTGTGATTGGCACGGGTCCTGGCGGCGAAGGGGCCGCGATGCAGGCTGTGAAGCATGGGAAAACTGTCGCCGTGATCGAGCGCGAGGCGGCTGTTGGCGGAAGCTGCACCCATCGAGGGACCATTCCCAGCAAGGCGCTGCGCTATGCAATCTTCCAGATGTTGCAGGTCAACAACAACGTGCTGTTCCGCGAGCACGGCGTCACGGCGAACTTCATGATCCCCGACTTGCGTCGGCGGGCCAAGTCCGTGATCGAAGCCCAGGTCAAAATGCGGACGGCGTTCTACGACCGCAACGACATTCCGATCGTTCGCGGCCAGGCCAGGTTTCTCGATCCGCACACGATCGAAGCGACCGAGGCCGATGGTTCTCGTTCGGTGTTGCGGGGCAAAACCGTTGTGATTGCCGTCGGATCCCGGCCGTATCGGCCGCCGGAACTCGACTTCAGCCATCCCCGTATTTTCGACAGCGACACGATCCTGGATGTCGACTTTCACATCAAGTCGATCACCGTGTTCGGGGCGGGCGTGATCGGCTGCGAATACGCGTCGATGTTCCGCAACCTGGAAATCAAGGTCAACCTCGTCAACAACCGCGACAAGTTGCTGGAATTCCTTGATGAGGAAATCGTCGATGCGCTCAGTTATCATTTGCGAGAGCGCGGGGTCATCATTCGACATCGAGAGGAACTTGGCCATGTCGAAGCGATGGATGATGGCGTCGTCATCCACCTCAAATCCGGGAAGCAGTTGAAAACCGACATCCTGTTGTGGGCGGCGGGTCGAACGGGAAACACCGATGGCTTGGGGTTGGAGGAAATTGGGCTGGCCCCCGACAAACGCGGGAACATTCCCGTGAACGAGCACCTGCAAACCGTCGTGCCACACATCTATGCGGCAGGCGACGTGATCGGACCACCAGCCCTGGCCAGCGCGGCCTACAACCAGGGTCGATACGCCGCCAACGAGATCCTGAAAGGACTGGGATGCGGAGACGAATGCCGCCTGCCGCCGTCGCTGGACATTCCCGCCGGCATCTACACCAGTCCCGAAATCAGCTCGCTGGGAAAGACGGAACGTGAATTGACCGAGTCCAAGATCCCCTATGAAGTCGGTCACGCCCACTTCAAGAGCATCGCCCGAGCCCAGATCACCGGCCAGACCACTGGCATGCTGAAGTTGCTGTTTCACCGGGAAACGCTGGAGATCCTGGGGATCCACTGCTTCGGGTCGAATGCGAGCGAGATCATTCACATCGGCCAGGCGATCATGTCGCAGCCGAAGCCACACAACACGCTGATGTACTTCATCAACACCACGTTCAACTACCCCACCATGGCCGAAGCCTACCGCGTCGCCGCACTCAATGGGTACAACCGGCTGTTCTAATGATCCCCATCCGCTTCGCCAGCAGAAAGAAAGGCAATTGCAGGACGATCAGCATTCCCAGGATGGCCAAACCTCCAATTGCTCCCGCCCCGCCGCCATAAAGAATCATCGCGATGGGGAAGCTGAAGAAGAACAGCAACACGGTGGCAATCAAAGCAGTCAGTAAATGACGCATGAGCGGTTCACCTTTTGTTTTTCGGCGCAATTAATTATGCAGATCAAACCGCAGGCAGCCCGACGGATTAACGGGTAAAGCGAGATCGGACCGCCAGCGAACGGCAATTGCAACAGTCGCAAGTCAGAGGAAGAATCGGGAGAACATGCGCCATTTCAAAGCCCAACAGTGATTCGCAGCGCCGCATCGACGACGGACATAGTGGGGCAATGCCCGAATGCCCGGTCGACCTCCGTATCGAGAACCGTGGCCAAACAGGGTGTTGATTACATTGTAGCGGCACACGGAATTACTCGTTAAGAATTGTCAGTGATTGGAAACACGGTCTGGCACTCGCGGCAGCGGGCTCGCTTGCCGATATTTGCGAACGCCAAGCGGTATTCGATTCCGCAACTGGGGCAGGCAACGACGACATGTTCAGGGGGGGCGGGTGGCGCAGGTGGAGCTGCTTGCGGCGTGAATTGCGGTTCCGATCGGGCACGTTGAATGGGGCGCGATGGCGCGGGCTCTTCTTCGGGATCGTTGTCATCGTCGTCGCTGGACGTTTCTTCGACCAGCAGGCTGACGTTGTCCAGCGGCAATTCTTCCAGGTTTTGTTCGACCCACCGCGCGGCTTCACCATTCAGAGGGCTTTTCACGTTGTAACTTTGGTAGGCCAGCATTTCGCCAATGCGGGTGACGATCGACTGCAGCGGCTCACCGGCACTCCAGTGATCGCCGACGCAGATGGCATGCGGCGCGATGTTTGGATGAAACACGGGCGTCAGCATGCGGCACAGGGGGGGCGTCCGCGGATAGTTGCGCGGCAGCGAGATCTCGACGATGTGACTCTTGATCTTCTGCAGTTCGTCACCGACCTGCCGCAGGCTGCGGATCCGATACTCAATCTGATATTGCTCGGGCGGATCTCCAGCGGCCTGGATCAGTCGCAGTCGCGGATGACGCCGGATGTATTCGACAAGGTTCTGATGATCGGCCTGCAAACGCCGAAGGCGGACGGTGCTCATGGATCGTCTGTTTCCGTTTGGCTGTCAGGAAGATGAAAACCGGATGGCAGCAGCGGCAGGAGCGAATGAAATGAGATGGAGAAACTCAAGCCCTCGGCAAAGCGCTTGTCCTTGGTCCAGGTGTTGATTCCCAGCAGGTGCCCCTGGCTGTCGTACAGTCCGCCGCCGCTGTTGCCCGGATTGATGGCGGCGCTGGTCTGAATGATCCGAACTTCGCGCGGCCCCTTCGATTGCAGTCGCAGTTGCGACAGGCCCCCCTCAGTATGAGTCCAGCCGAGTCCGTGGGGATTGCCGACGGCAAACACCGAATCGCCGACGATCAATTTTGGAACGGCGTCCCAGATGGCGGGCATGATCTCGTCCGAGGTGACAGGGATCGTCACCAACGCGCAATCGATCCCGTGTGGCGCAATCCAGACCACCTGACCGGGGACTGCAGGCTGGCCGATCGCCTTGACGGACAGTTTCCCGGTCGGGAGCGGCGGTTCACCCGCGGGTCCGCGGTCATCGGAAAAGCTGGCGTCAACGACGTGTCGATTCGTCATGATCCAGGCCGTCTTGTCATGGATTCTGACGATCACACCCGAACCGATCCCACTCCCCCGCAGGCGAGTCAGGTCGCCGGCCGTTTGAATCAGGACATTCGCTTTCATCGCCCGGCCAATGGAGGCGGAAAGCTGTTGGAGCGCGACTGGATCTGGTTCGAACTGGTCGGAAACCGTGGTCAGAACCGGCGAGTCGAACACGATCGCCAGCCCGATCATCCAACCGGCCATGTCGACCACGCCCAGCAGGATTCCCGCGACGGCCAATCCGGCTCCCTTCCAGCGCCGCGAATGTCCTGCGAGGGCGATGCAACCCAGGACGATCGCCACCAGTCCCGTCACCAGGCCAAACAGCGGGATCCCCAGGATCGCCACGACCAGCGCTGCGATCGCCAGCCGGCTCCAGCGCACCGGGCCGTTCTGAAATTCGCCGCCAAACGACACCGCTGGTGCCGAAGTCCAGCCGGGTTGGACGGGCCGTTGCCGGGGCAATGGTTCGGCGCGCGCCAATTCGTCGCTTGAGATTCGCAGCACGGACGCCGAATCGCCAACGGAACGTCGATTGGGCGCGCATTCGTAGGCACCACATCCGTGGGCCTGGGACCAACACCCCCAGTGCTGCACGTTGCCACAATCAGGACAGGCGGCCGTCTGGTCGCCCGCGTGGATCTCAACGTGGCAATGTGGACAGACCGCCCCCGATTCGCGGAGTCCGGCGACGACAAGTCGTGGAGACTTCATGACAACGCACCGTATGCATTCAGCGGGAATCGGAACCGGAAGACCGACACATCACGAGAAGATCAGAAACAACACCATCAACAGAGAGTATACCGCCGACAGGCCGAGCGCAGCATAGCCCATCACCTGGAACAACGGTCCGCATTTCTGCAAGTCCTTCCGCTGGGGGAGCAGCACGCAGGCCCCGACCAATCCGGTCAATGGGGCGGGAAGCCCCAGCAGGCTGACCACGAACAGCACGACCGTGATCGTTTTCAGTTTCGACAGCGATTGTTCCTTCGTCGCCTGGCGAACCAGATCCTTGACGGTCATCGGATCGACCGAATCGAAGTCGGTCCCGCAATAACGGCAGCGCAGGGCAATGGCCTTGATCGTCTCACCGCAGGCCGGACAGGTCTTTTCGTCGCCCCAGGCTGAAAGGGGTTGCGCGGACGTGTTTGCCGACTTGTCGATCGCCGGAGCCTGCGTGCAGCCATACGTGCTGCAGCCGCCGACTTCCGACCAGCACTCGCGATGATGCAACTGATGGCACTGCGGACAGGCGACCACGAAGTCGTCGCCGCCGACGGTTGTCTGGCAGATCGGACAAATGGCTCCCGGATCGCCTGCTTTTAGTTGTGTCGAAGCCAGCACTCGGGCGTCGACGGTCAGCGCGATCCCCGCCTTGCAACGAGGGCAGCGCAACGTCCGGCTGGACGCATCGGCCGGCAATCGAACCTTCGCGCCGCACTCACAGGTGATGATTCCGGTTGAACTCATGATTGCCGCCGCGTGATCGACTCAATGGAAAGACACGTCAATCTGTTTGGACGCGTTTTTAGGGCACCTTTGTCAGCGAAACCCCGCGTCGCCTCAGTTCGCGTCCGTTGGCCGCAGCACTGAAAGCGGCCCAGATGAGGACTACAGAAAACGCCCCGGGCCCAACTTTTCCGCTGGCAAGATTGGAGATTCCGCTCAGCGTGCAGAGCACGCCCAGAGCATAGGCCGCCCAGAGATGCTTCTTAAAGCAGAAGATTCCCAGGACCAGCCACGTCCCGCTCAGAATTCCGAAGACCAGGATCGCGCCGATGCGGCTTTCCTCGTCGACAAGCTGCGCTGGCACGAAAATCGTCACGGCCAGACAGACCACGGCTATGAAGCTGCAGAATCCGCCGAGTCCGTGCATGGCGCGTCGAAACTTCGTCAACAGTTCCTTGTCGCCGCGATCCAAGTTCGTCTTTTCGCGCGTCTTGCCACGCAACGATTTGCCGACGGCCGAATTGAGCACCTCGCCGCAGAATCGGCACTTGACGGCGTTCGACATGATCATTTCACCGCAAGCCGGACATGGCCTGCGCGCGCCGTTCTTTGGCGCGCCGGTGTCCATTCCCGCAAAGGGATTGTCGTCCGTCGCTTCGCCTTCGTCCTCGTAATCTTCGGCATCTTCGGTCGACGATTCCGCCTGAATCTCTTCGGCATCATAAACCAGATCGGGAACCTGGATGACCGTGCTGCATCCAGGGCACTTGGCCTTTTTTCCAGCCGAAGTGTCGGGGGCCTTGAGCGTCTTGCCGCAGGCGTCGCATGTGACAGAGATGGGCATGAAATAGTCTCTCTTTGCAAGAAAGTTTCAAATAAAAGCGCGGCCGGGTTTCGTTTGCGGCCGCGTCGTCAGGGCGATGCCGCTGCGTTTGAGTTTGTTGGCAGCGCTGATGGCACCATAGGATGTCCATAGCGCGACCAGGAAAATGACGATTCCGATGCCGTTTCCCTGGGGGAGGCTGCCGAACAATCCCAACACGGCCAGCACGCCGAACGCGTAGGGCTTCCAAATCTGCTTTCCCGCAACGGCAATCCAAAGTGTCACCACGGTGAAAGCCCCCATGAATCCGAAGATGATCCATCGTTCAAATGGTCCCGCTCCGGGCTTGAAATCGCCGAGAGCGGCGACAAGGGTTGCGAAGCCAAAGAGAAACGACAGGAAAAAAGAGAAGACGGTGATGCCATGCATGTAGTCGCGAAACTTCTTCAACACTTGCCGCTCGCTGATCGTCAAGTCATCCGCCGCGAATCGCATGCGACCGATCGGCTTTCCGGTGAAGTTGTCGAAGAATTCGCCGCAGAAACGGCATTTCTTCGCAACGACCGCGATGCTCTCACCGCACGCCGGACAGGGGCGTCGTTCAGCGTCTGGAGGCATGTCGCCTTCCGCGTCGTCGACCTCCAGGACTTCATCGCAGACCTCACCCGTCGAAGCGAGGTCGATGACTTCCTCGGCATCGTAGACGATTTCGGCACTCGTCACGGCCGTGCCACATTGCGGACAAATGGTGCTCGTCGCCACGACCGTGTCGTCAACGGTCATGCTCGTTCCGCACCTGCAGTTGACTGTAGCTGCCATCGTTTGTCCTCAACAGGCGTCCAGGCCGCGTTGGTCGGTGTCACATCGCTCGGGGTCAGGCACTTCGGAATTTCGGAATTGGCGGGAACAAGGGTCTGTTCACAAACAATGCAACCCTCCCGCCAATTCCGAAATTCCGAAGTGCCTGACCCCTTGGTTTCCTTCAGCTTCGCGCCTCTTTCAACGCGAATTCCAGTACGGTCTGTCCCATGACGATCTGATCGCCGTGCTGCAGCATTTGTCGTTTGATCGGGATGCCGTTGACGTAGGTTCCGTCTGGCGTTTCCTTGTCCTCGATTTCAAAACGGCCGCCGCGGTTGTAGATGACCGCATGCCGCGGCTCGATGGCGTCGTCCTTGAAGAGGTAAATCTCGGCCTTGGGCGAACTGCCCAGGATTGTCGTGTCTTTGAACATCACAAACTGTTTTCCCGCCAGCGGCCCCTTGCGCATGATCAGCCAGGCGGTCTTGGTCCAGCCTTCGACCAACCCCACAAACAGGCCGACCAGCAGGCCGATGCACATCAGGCCGATGGCCCGGCTGTACGTCGCCTGACCATCGGCGGAGATCAGTATGAAACTGATCGGGTCGAACAGCAGCCCCCCCATCAGTCCACCCAGGACCGCGCCGACAACACCATTAATCACGACCTTTTTCTCGCGCAGCGCGATTCCCTGGCCCAGGCCCGCGGGAATGCTGACCACCGCCCACGCCGCGCCCCGTCCCATCATCAGGACCAGCAGCGCCATGCCGGTCGGGATCGCACCTGGTTGCGGATCCTTCCATAGGCTGACCGCCAGGGCCGACATCGACGCAAACACGATCCCAGTCGGAATCAAGGCCAATAGTCCCCCGCCAAAACCAACTCCCAATCCAACGGCTCCCGAGATGATCGCCCGCTGAGGATTCCGGCACATAATCCCTTCCGCCGCACCCAGGAACAGTCCGACAAACGCGGCCACGGTCGGAAACAACATCAACGCACCGACCTGGCTCCCTTCATTCAGATCATTGTCGTCGATGAACGGTTCCAGGATCGCCCAGCCCAGCAGCGCGCCGATTCCGCAGCAAATTGACAGATAGAACCAGCTCGAATACACAATCCGAGAGACCCACGATTGCGGTTCCAGTTCCCCCACATCGCGGCGCAGGTATTCCTGCGTCGCCAGGTAGGACTCGACGTCCTCGGAGAACAGGTCCTTGGGAGTAATGCGGATCGGGTCGAGCATGATCAGACTCTCATTTTGACTGCGATTCTCGTTTGATCGGAGCGTCAGGCTTCGTGTCAGGCGCGCCACCCTTTTCGTTCTTCGGCGGGGCTTCGCGTTCGGTGCGTCCGCTTTCAGCGGGCGTCCCTGTGGTCAGTTCCACGGTTTTGCGATGATAATAACGCTCGGCCGCGATTCGCTCTTCGGGAGTCCACGCATACTGCGCCTCAAGATGCTGCACGACCTCCCGGATCGCGGCGACCGAAGCGCGAGCCTTCTTCCAGTCTTCATCCAACTTGTCCTCGTTTTTTTTCGCGGCTTGCTGCCTGGCTTCGTCCTTCTCGGCCGCCAGGCTGTCGCGGACTCGGTGCAGATGATCTTTCGACAGCGCCTTGACTCGCTCGCTGACGACATCCAGTTCCTTGCGGACAGCCGCCAGATTCTCTTCCAGACCCGGGCGCAATCCCTTCCACAGGCCGAAGTGAGCGACAGTCCCTTCAATGATCGCCTGCCGTTCCCAATTCGATCTCCATCCGGAAACCATCCACCCGAGCAGAAACAGGCACAACGCGGCCAGCATCATCGTCGAGGAGCCGAAGGGAGATTCGACGGGGAGGGTTGCCGTTGCGGATGCCGCGGGATCCTCGGGCGAAGACTCGGGCATCTCCGTCGCCGCCGCTCCCTGCGGCGCGAACCGCAATTGCTTGCCGACCCAATACTGGGGGGACGGTGCGGTCCGGCCATTGCGCCATTCGAAGACCCCCTCGATCTTTCGCACGGGGTCGATCACCAATGCAATCTGACCCGGACCGGAAAAGAAGTTCTGCTGAATGAAAAAGTCGCGGTCGGATAGGAAGATGCCAAAGTTCGGGTGCGAATGATACCAGCCGACGATCCGCTGATCCTGGAATTTCGTATCCATTTCGCGGTTGATGTGCGACCACGATTCGTGCGTAAACGTGACTTCGGCAAATTTCTTCGCCGCGCTGTCGCAGCGGATGTAGTTGCGAACGGAAACAAACGGTCCGTCCTCGTCGCGGCCCCAGTCACCGACCAGGACTCCGCAGATCTCGACGGAAACATCCTCAGTGGCATGAGCCACCATCGCGGTGTGAGCCTGCGGATCGAAGTAAACGCGAAAGTCGGCACCGCGCGGCGCGGGAAACGCCGCCGTTGACAACTTCTCGGCCTGCAACTGGCTGATATCCGGCAAATTCGAACCGGGTGCTGCGGTTAATGTTGATGAGGTGCTCATGCGGGCTTCCGGTGCAGCAGAGGAATGGCGAGACTTGCGCGACACGGCACCAACTTTCTCAACGCGGCGTCAGGGAACCCAGGACTGTGGACGCATCCGCGGCGAATTCATAGAAGATCTGCTTCACCCCGCGCCGCCCGGGCACGACATCCCACAAGGGTACGCCAATCTCGGACAAGGTTCGATCGAGAAACGTCTCGCTGCCGTTGATCGTGTGATAGACCTGCGGCGTCCGATGTTCGCCGCACTGCGGACAGCGGCCCTGGGCTTCGGTGACCTTTCCAAGCGATGCCAGCAGCGGCTCGGTGACCCGACAGTGAGAACACTCCAGGCCGGAGAGCAGATCGTTGTTGACTTCAATGACAGCGTCCGCGCCCAAGTCCGCGCGAACACGTTCGAGGAGTGCTGCAACCTTGGTGTCCGTCGTCTTCCACGGCAAGGCGACAACCGGATCGTCGGGATCGTGCGAAGGACAGTCGGCCAGCCGTGAATACGTCACCGTATAGCTTTGATGATGCAGACCATCGAACACGAATCCCTGCCCGGAGAGCGTTGGCAGGCCGTGCAGCAGCTTGATCGCTTCCTGAATCTGGATCCCCGCGACAACCGACGCGGTGGTGGGAGTCGTCGGCACTTTTCCCTGTTCCATTTCATCCCGGGTCAGCAGCGCGCAACTGCGGCGGGCTTCCAGCATCTTCCAGTCGACGTCGCTCATCGTACACTCATAGCACGGGCCCAGTGCCGGATCGAACACCCGTGCGATACCGTCGAGTCGTTCGATCGCCCCGTCGATCCATACGCGCCCGGCCCTGGCCGCCGCACGATTGATCGCCACCCGCGCCTCGCGATTGTCCAACCCGCCGAGTATCACATCCGCCCAGCGGTAGATTCCCAGCCCCAAGTCATAGACGACGTTTCCATGAAACGGCTGCGTCTTCATTTCGGGATAGATCTCGCGCGTCCGCTCGGCGGCAACTTCGGCCTTCCGCCGACCGCAATCGGCCGCCCGGTACAGGACCGACCGGGAAAGGTTCGAGTTCTCGATGCGATCGAGATCGGCCACGAACACATTGCCGACCCCCAGCAGGGCCAGATTTTTCAGCAACTCGTTGCCGAGTGCTCCAGCACCAATCACGACCACCCGAGCAGAAGCCAGGCGTGGCTGATCCCACCACTCGATCAATTCCAAGCGTGAAAAGCGTCCATCGCGTTGCGCCTCAGCCTCCGTGAGCTTTAGCACTTCGCTCATGGGATTTCCTCGCGCTTCGCGATGGGATTTATGGGACGTATTGGATTTATGGGGCGTAAAGGACGGCAAACGTTTACATCCGTTGATCCCTGACCGTTCATACTGATTACCGGGCCACGCCCACCTGCGGTAATCTCGGGTTGCAACCGCAGAATGTCGCCGTTTTGCACGCCTGACGATGACAGCGTGTCGCCATCCAGCAACTGTCGACCGCTGGCGCGGTGATGAAACTTGTAGCTCATCAACTGTCCGTCGGGACTGTGCCTCGGCAGATTCATCTTCTCGACCAGAACCGCGATGACCCGATTGATGGCCGCATCGCCGGGAACTTCCACGGTCTGCTTCTTGTTACCGGTGGCATCCCAGACCTCGATCGTAATGTGGCTCATGAATGGGTCCGAAAAACGATGAAGCGATGAGGCTGGCAGAATGGGAAGTCGGGCGTCAATCTGGCAAACCTTGTGTCACATTTCAAGTCAAGGTGTCTGGATGTCAGTCGCCTGTTTTACGCTTGATTGGTCGCAACAATTTTCATCAATTACAGTTATGGAAAATCGTGCGTGATCTGTCTACGCCTGGTTTGCTCGGGGTCAGGTGGTTCAGAATTCAATTTTCGCCGACAAACAGATCCCGTATTGGCACAGGTCATTCACCGGCGAGAATTGAACATTGAACCACCTGATCCCTGATTGGACGACATTTCACGAACAAACGACCCACCAACACTGTCCCACTGAATCGAACTGGCGACGGGCCGATTGGGCGGGAAATCCGGGATCGGCGAAATCGGCCACTCGCCTTGGGGCGTCTTGGGCGATAAACTGTTACCCCGTGGCCGTACCACTCCGGTGCGGCTTTGTTTGTCGATATTTGAGAGTAAAACTGTTTCGAGGATGACGATCGTGGCGACAGCGACAGAAACCTGCACTTCGGTTCCCCCGGCATCAACAGACCGCAAGTTGAACGGGGCCGACGTCTTCGTCGAATGCCTGATCCGCCAGGGAACGGACCTGATTTTCGCGTATCCGGGCGGATGCAGCATGCCGCTCCATCAAGCCCTGACCTTTCGCAGCAAAGAGATTCGCACGATTCTGCCACGCCATGAACAGGGAGGGGCGTTCGCCGCGCAGGGGGTTTCCCGCACGACCGACAACGTCGGCGTCTGCATGGGGACCAGCGGTCCGGGTGCGACGAATCTGGTGACCGCCATCGCCGACGCCAAGATGGACAGCATCCCTCTGATCGCGATTTCGGCCCAGGTGCCGACGCATTTGATCGGCAGCGATGCGTTTCAAGAAACGCCGATGGTGGAAATCTGCCGCGCGATCACCAAGCACCACTATCTGATCACGAAGACGGAAGACATCCCGCGGGTCATCAAGGAAGCGTTTTACATCGCGCGCACCGGACGTCCCGGTCCGGTGCTGATCGACGTTCCCAAAGATGTGCAGCAGAAAGAGATAGACAAGTTACTCATAAACGGCAAGCCTTGGGAAGTTGATTACGATCCCGCGATGAATCTGCCGGGGTATCATCCCGAAGTTCGTCGCGTGCATCCAAAACAGATCCGCGCGATTCTGAAGATGATCCGCGAGTCGAAGAAGCCGATCTTCTACGCCGGGGGCGGAATCATCCAGGCCAACGCCAGCGAAGAATTCGCCAAATTCGCCCGTAAAACGGGAATTCCCGTGGCGACCACAGTCATGGGGATTGGCTGTTTCCCGGCCGATGACGACCAGTCGTTGCACATGCTGGGAATGCACGGAACCGCTTACTCGAACTATGCCATCAACGATGCGGACTTGCTGCTGGCGTTCGGGGTGCGGTTCGATGATCGCGTCACGGGCAAGCTGACCGAATTCGCCAAGCACGGCAAGATCGTTCACGTCGACATCGATCCATCGGAAATCCACAAGAACAAGATCGCCGACATCCCTGTCGTGGCGAACATCAAGGAAGTCCTCCAAGGACTGAACGCGATGATCGCGGACGAGGACGTTCCGCAGATCGACGATTGGTGGACCAAAGTCAATGCCTGGAAGAAGCAGTATCCGTTGAAGGTCCGGGATTCGGGTGACTTCATCATCCCCCAGTATGCGATCTCGGAACTGTGGCGGCAGACAATTGATCAGGATCCGTTCGTCAACGTCGGAGTGGGCCAGCATCAGATGTGGGCGGCCCAGTTCTACAAATTCCGCAATCCGCGACGGTGGTTGAGCAGTTCGGGACTCGGAACGATGGGTTTTGGTCTGCCCGCAGCCATGGGTGTGCAGGCGGCCTATCCCGGTCGCCTGGTAATCGACATCGACGGCGACGGCTGCATGCTGATGAACGTGCAGGAACTGGCGACGCTGCATTGCGAAAAGCTGCCTGTGAAAATCCTGCTGCTGAATAACCAGCATTTGGGGATGGTGGTGCAGTGGGAAGACCGCTTCCACGGAAAGAACCGTGCTCACACGTATTTAGGTCCAGTGGACCATCCCGAAGCAGTTGGTGCGGGGGCGGGAGCGCACTACGAGGAAACCTATCCCAACTTCGTGCAGATCGCCCGGGGATTCGGTGTCGGCGCGGCGCAAGTTCGCAGCAAGAAGGAATTCCCCGAAGCCGTCAAGACAATGCTCGAATACGATGGTCCCTATCTGCTGGACGTCATCTGCCCGTATCAGGAGCATGTCCTGCCTATGATTCCCGGTGGCCAGAGCATTGCCGAAATCATCACTGAGCCAATGGAGAGTTGATTTTTGCCGTTGGCCCGATTTATACGATGGAATGTCTGCAGCCCGGCTTCAATGAAGCCGGGCTGCGTTGTTTCTGACTGTCGCGCGAAGCCGGGTCGAGCGGATGTACCCGCAGCGGGAACCTCAAACCGTGGGCGTTTTCCAAGCGTCCTCTTCTTCTTCCGGCGTCAGGTTCACTTCCGCTTTGGGAGGATGGAAGCAGAGTGCGAGGATGATGGTTGCAATGACCGCAGCACCACACGGAACAAGGAACAGTCCACGGAAGTCCACCACTTGAGTCTCGGCATTCGTATAGTGATCGAACAGCACCGGGCAGACAAAATTGGCAACGAGGGCTCCGAGTCCGAGGATCATCAGGTTGAACAAGCCCTGGGCGCTGGTCCGCACATCCTTCGGCAGGAATTCGTCCACGAAAATGTACACGGTTGCGAAGAAGAACGCGTAGCAGATCCCATGCAGAATGTTGACCGCCACGACCAGCGAGGCATATTCCGGAGTACCGAAGAATGCAAAAATCGCGAACCGCGCAGCGTGGCCAAGGATGCCGATCATCATTGTCATGCGCCACCCAAGATGTTTCAGGCAGGTCCCCAGAACTGCCATTGTCAGGATCTCTGCGATTTGTCCGATGCTCATTACCGGAGTGACCCAGTTCCCAGGAATGTTCACGGCCTTCACCAGAAATCGTCCGGTCCAACTGAAGAAGCAGTTGTGCACGAACGAGTCAACGAACGTCACCAGCCATAGCACCAGAACGAATGGTTGCGCGAGCAGCTTGATGGATTTCATCCAGGCCGATGCATCGTCTCCGGCGGCGGCAGGCTTGGGCGGAGTGTGAGGTAGTCCCAAGCTGAGTACCGCCAGTAACAATGACGCGATCCCTGCTACAACGTAGGTCCAGGAAGTCGCGTCCTGCAGCGCTTTCCCCGTCAATCCCGATGCGAAAACGGCATCCAGCCAATCCTTCAATCCCGTGGCCCCCTTCTCGGACACCTTGGCCCAGTCAACCAGAATAAACACTGGCGGCCAGGCGGCGGCGATCCATCCAATCGTGCCACCCATCCGGACGATGCCGAACTCCGTTTGTGCATCCTTCATGCTCGCAAACGCTATCGAGTTCGTGATCGAAATCGTGGGAACATAAAACACGCAATGGACCAGCATCAGCGCGAAGAACGACCAGAAATCGGTCACCCATGCCAAACCGAGGATTGACAGCCCTCCGATCAAATGGCTGACCGCCAGAAACTTCTCCGCGGCAAAATACCGATCCGCGAACTGGTTGCTGAAAAACATGGCCAAGATTGCAGCCGCCGGAAAGGCGTTCAGGATCAGCGACTGCTGGAACGCATTGAACTTCAGATCCGGCAGATATCCGAAGATCAACGGCAACCAGGCACCCCAGATGAAGAACTCCAAGAACATCATGGCGAACAGCTTGTAAAACACAGACCGCTGCATCTGGTGAGCCCTTCGTTTTGGGATATCGATTGTCGGCCGAACCAACGGGTGAGGCGAAGATGATGCCTTGGCTGGTCGCTTCCGGCAAGCAAGACTCGACGAATGTTGATCCGTGGCAGTTCTTTCGAACCCTAGCAGGCCGTTTTTCGAAAAACCGTTCGAGGCATTGTCCGCTTGTCAGAACACTCTGATGGCAAACAACACCCACAAACACCCTAAACTTTGTAGATTTCTTATTCATCCTACTATTCCAATAATCGCTACAATCGCTATAATCGTTACAACCGTTACAATCGCTACCGTGCAGGCGTTGCCGACGGATTGAGGGTGCCGAACGTCGGCGCTCCGTGAAATCAATTCGGATAGCGAGGCGCAACATGCAATCAATGAATGAGTTGTGGCAGGATGAAGCGGGTGTGGTGCTGTCAGCCGAAGTCGTCATGCTCGGAACGTTGGGGGTTCTGGGAACCGTCGTCGGGCTCAATGCGGCCAGCACCGCCGTGGATCAGGAGCTGAAAGAATTCGCCGGAGCGATTCGCAGCTTGGACCAGAGTTATGGATTTGCAGGGCACCAGTCGTGCCGGGCTTGGACTGCCGGATCGTATTATCGGCAGCAAGACGTGCAGCAGTCGGTCAACGACTTGTGCAGTGTTGGCACCGCCGACATTCGGGCCATCGAAAAGCAGGTGGATGCTCAGCGTGCCACTCAACTGCCGGTGACGCCGAAGCTGGAATCACAGGCGGCACCGGCCACGCCGGCCATTCCGAACCAGATTCCCGCCGTCCCTCAATTGAAACGCGATGCCGATCAACAGGGGTTGCCGAATACAGATCCGGCCGTGACGAAGCCCCGCAGGCAGCCGAAGAGAGGCGAGCGGGACGACTGAGATCGCGGGACCGTAGGCCGGATTTCCAATCCGGCAAGACCGGGGCGTTTGGACACGCATCGACAACCGCGGCTTATCGCGGGACCGTAGGCCGGATTTCCAATCCGGCAAGATATGACGCGCTATACCAGTAACGAAAATGCCCAGACCGAAGTCGTTTTTGACTTCGGTCTGGGCATTGTGTTTTTTGAAGAACGGACGGTTTGAAAAACCGTCCTACGAGCCGGTCGATAGCTCCACGAGCGGCGCGTTACCGGAACGAATTCTGGCGGCTGCTCCACACGGTTGCGGCCGTGGGTGCGGGGACGAACTTTCCAGATCGCGGGCTGATGCTTCGTGCTTCTTCCATCGGAATCGGCACGGAGCGCGATGACGGTGAATCGTAGGGGGCGGGAATTGGCGATGAGGGGCGCGACGGGATCGTTTGCCATTGTTCCGTCGAATTCTCGGGAGCGGGCAGCGGAGCCAGTGCGGTCTGCGGCAGCGGAACTGAAATCGTCGGCATCGTCGGAATTGTTGCCGTGGTCATGGTTGGCGCGTACGGCATCGGCTGAATCATGGCGGCACCATACTGTGGCGCGAAGTACTGTGGCGGCGCGAATGCCGTTGAGAACTGCGAATTGCGCGAATTGCAGGTGTTGCACGAACTGGCAGCCGCCTGGAACCTGACCGGCGGCGCTGCCATGGTCATCATCGGAACCGCTTCCGCGACGTGTTGGACTGTTTGAACGGGAACCATCTGTGTCGTCACTTGAGGCACCTTGTGGGTGACCTGATAGGGAACAGCGCGCGTCTGAGCTTGTTGCTGGATCACCGTTTGAGCCACCTGCTTGGTGACCGGTTTGGGGACCCACACCATCTGATAGCCGCCCTCGTCCACCGTCACCTGATTGTAGGTGGTCACGGGAACGTTCTGAACCACGGTTTCGTTCCGAACATGAGTTTCGGTGACATCACAGAACGTCGTCACATGTTGTGCCCTCAATTGCGTCTGGACAACGGGGCGCAGTTGTGTCTGCATCACCGGTTGTGCAGCCGCACATGAGCAAGTCGCGTGAGGACGCTGGCACCGGTTACAGCATCCGCGGCAACCGAAGAGCTGGGCGTCGGCAGGTGCCGGCATAACGGCGAACACCCCACTCAACAGCATCCAGGCCCATAGGAATTGCTTCATCGTAAAGACTCCTCTGTCTCGCGCTTCAAAAACCTGGCACGACGCACTGCGTCGTGAATTATTCATCCGAGTGCGGCGCGAGCGTCAATTCACTCGTGCTGGCCGCATCTTCTGTAGGATCGGCGAAACCCGGCATTCCCTCTAGTTCATTCAGTCGTTCCCGAGGGTCCTTAGAGAAGAACTCCCCCCAGGTTTCAGGCCGGACGGCAGATCCTGCCACCGGAAATGCGCGCGACGGCAAAGACTGCCGTTATCAGGCCACCAGAATCAGAGTCAACAGCAGCGTGGCCGTGCCGAGCAGAATCGTGGCTAAATAGAAATCCGTCCGACCCACAAGGAGCGATTCCACCTGCAGTCCCAGCCAGGCTGCCAGCCGGACAATTGTCGACACCCCTGCACGCTCGATTGCGGTCGCACTCAGGCTGCGTGCGGCCACATGCTGAACCAACATTAGCGGTCGACGGACGAGGCCACAGATCTGGTCGACATACAGTCGCTGCTGGCTGAGGCGATTGATCGATTCCCATGCCCGTAAATTCGTTGCTCGTTGCGCCCACCACCCCGCGATCAAGCCAGCAACTGCGACAAATTGTCCAACCCCCAACCTGGCAAGAGCATCAGAACTCGTTGGAAAGCTGATAAAACCGAGCAGCCAACCGCACGGCCCCCCGATCCACAAGAGCGCCGCTGCCAGGATCACAGTCCACTCCGGAAAGTCGTCCGGCGGCGTGGGGGCAGTTCCGCGTCGGGAACCGGGACGAAGAACTCCGACAGTGGCGTAAGCGGAAAGTCCCTTGACAAGCCACAGACCACAAATTCGGCCCCAATGTGGTGCAGACTGCGTTGGAACCAAGGCCATGGTCGCTGCCTCGCCAGACTCAGTCTCATCCGCCATGAATACGACCGGGTGAGCATTCATTTCGATCAGCCCCTGTTGCGACCATCCCCCTGACAAAGGCATGAGACCAGCGACGGATAACGCCGCACACCAAATGGCAGCGCGGCGATACGGTCCGTCTGCGATCGATTCACGGCGGCTGGCGAACAGGACGAATGCCGCGATTGACAGCGAACACTGATGCATCACACTCGCCGGCACGGCTTCAGCAAGGCCGCTTCCCAGCGCCGCCAGCATGACTCCCGCTTGCGATGCCAGCAGATACGCCAGCCGACGAAACGGCTGGTCCTGCCCGCAGGCGACGAAAGCACCAAGCACAGCCCCCAGCGTTCCCAATCCGCCCAGAAGCGACAACGGAGCTTCGGACGTCGTCAGCAGCGGATGGCACTTGAGCAGCATCCAGAGGGCCGATGGAACGTAACCAATCCCATAGATGACGATGCAAGCTCGCGAGTCCCAGGCAGTCGCTTCCTGATGCCAGCCAAAGCAGGGAAACAGCCCGCACCGGCCCAGGACGCCCAGGATTAGCAGGCAGCCGATCATGCCCGGAAATGCCGGGTTGCCTGCTCCCAATCGAGTCAGTTTTTCCGCGGATGACAGGTCGTCGAAGGAATTTAAACCACCGACCTGCCCAATCCACAGCACTGCCCAAAACAGCAAGACGTCCCCGGGCAGTCCTGCCTGAACCGCCCGCCGCATCCCCTGCACCGCCGCATTGGACGGTGATGACCAGCCCACCAAGACAAACGTTGTCAACGACAGGGCGGTCCAGCAGATCAGCATCGGAACCAGTCCGGACGACAGGATAAACCCGACTGTCGCCGCCAACACCAGTGCCGTGGTGACCGAGAGCGCCGCTGGGTATTGGTCGTGGTCTTGCACAAGAACAGGATCAGACCCCTTTTTTGCACAACAAAGGGAAAACGCGACCGTCATCCATGCCAGTCCGCTCAGAACGGCCACCCAGATTGCCGAGGATTGATCAATCCGCAAACCCCATTCGATTTGCAGATGCCGGGTCCCCGTCAATTCGAGCCATGTCCCGTGTCGACAAGATGCCGCGCCCGCGCGACCGAGAACGCTGGCCGCGCCAATTGCCGACAGAAAACTGCATCCGATTCCCAAACTCGCCGCCACTGCGGACACCCGGTGCCAATGCGATCTGTTGACTGATGCAGGCTTTGTTTCAAGACTCAAAGTCGAAGGGGTGGCCGGGATTGGAGCGATTCGCGAAACCCCGGTGATTCCAGATCCGGGGCTTCCCGTTGGTCCAGCCCCGGCCACCCAAACTCGAGTTTTCACACAAGGCCAATCGCCAATGATCAGGACTATTCCGACGACGGCACCCAACAGCGGTCCCGCCACCGAAAAGACCATTAACCATTCGGCGACACCGGTCATGGGCCGTCCTTCGATTCGCCCGCGGTTGATGTGATGACCCAGACGCACCACAGGCAAAACACAGCGAGCAACGCGATGGCCCCGATTTCCAATTCGGCCCGCGGATAATAGGTGCTTGCGGCAACGAATGTCAGCAGAATTCCCTGCGACAAGATCCCTGCGGCAACGACTCGATCGCGGCCCGTGCAGCCCGAGACCAGTGCCATTCCGGCGATCACGACCAGCAGTTCGCCCAGTAACAAGCCACGATTCCAGTCGGCATAGTTCATTCGGTGAGTTCCTTTCGTTTAACCCTGAGCCAGCGGCGAAGGCTCCCCAGGAACCTGGTCCTTCGGTTGGACATGACGTGACGACATCGTCGAGGCCAGCGAAACCAAAACCAGCACTGCCAGCAGCACCGCCACATCCGCACGGCGACTGAATGTCTGATCCATCAGGCCTGCAGATCGTTTTTCGTCAGCATGAAGGTTGAGCACCGTCTGGATGCGCGCCCGTGACGGTAAAGCCGAATAACGCCGAGTCGGCGTGGCGCGTGCGGACTCGGCATGCAAAGCATGGTGCGTTGTGCCGATCAGCGCCACAGCCAACAACAAGCCCGCCCCACCCGCCAGCCAGGGAAGGAACGGTGATTCGCCACCGGGCTCCGTCATCGAAGCGGGCCAGAGTTCCGCGGCCGTCAGGGGCGGGCTGCCACGGCACCCCTTTGACAGCAGAACCACGACAGTGCCCCCCATCATCGCCAGCATCGACGCGATACCCAGCATCCCGGAAGCGAAGCAGATCCCGGCATTGGCAAATGTCAGCAGCCCGAACCAGACCAATTGGCCGCGAAAAGAGGGACGCCCCATCAGCAAGACGGCGGCCATTAATGAGACGCCACACAGGCCAATCTTCAGCATTTCAGAGACCTGCCACGCCATCGCTGCCCCGGATCGCGGATCTCTGCCAATCGCAAATGCCAGCAGTGTCAGATAGACCAGCGCCAGGGCACCAGATCCCAGTCGCAGTTGCATCTTCCAGCGTGATGACTGCCAGACGGCCAAGCCGGCCACGCCGATCCCCAGCAGCAATACCAACCACCAGGGAATTCGGGATTCATCCATGACAGACCTGGGCAAGAGGCTGGAGACGGGAGGCAGAAAGAGGCCGCTTTTTCGATGCCGCCGGCCTCCAAATTTTGACTGCGGGAATTCATTACCGCTTTGGTTTCTCAAACCGTCGAACGGACGCGGTGACCAAAATCGTCTGACACCCTCGTATGGCTGGATTCTCGACATTGCCGCAGCCGAGAAACCAAAGCGGCGATGAATCTCCGCACTCCAAAGCCTCCCGTCTCCGGCCTCCCACCTTATTTCACCGGCAGCACTCGCTTGGCAACATCGATTTCGACGGCTCCAAACGCCTGTTCGTGACGCTGCAAAAACGCTCCCAAGGCCAGCCACAGCCGCTTGGCTGTGAAATAATTCATCACCATCCGCTGCGACACCTTCACGGGCAGCGGAGACGCTCCAAATGGCTGAGGGTTCAGCCCGAAGTCAAGTACCAGTTCTTCAGGCAATCCCGCAACGCGCACGAAATTCGCGTAAAGCGGCTCCAGGTTCTCGGGTTCGATGACCGGTTGAGGCTGTGCCGCGATCCGTTCTGCTTCGGGGGCTCCCTGGGAAGTCTGTTCCGTCATGAGTGGCGTTCCTGATGGGAATTCGTTTGAAATTGGCCTTCAAACCGCATCATGGCCGCGTCACCGCCAAACTGTCAACGACGTCTTTCGCCCCGCCGAGTGTTTTCAGAAATCGTTCCCAATGGTATCGTCCAAGAAAACAATAGGACCTATGGGAAGAATGCGACCCATGGGACCAAGCTGGAAAGCATTTATCCATCCGTCCCATAAGTCCCAATTCCAACATGCCAATGCCTAACCAAATGCATCTTGCTTTTCGGATTTGCTTTTGCGCAGTCGTCTGCTGGGCGTCATTCGCGCAAGCGGAAGCCGTGCGATTTGAAATCACCCGGCGTGAACCATTTGCGAACGGGGAATCGTTTGGTCAAACAGGTCCCTATGAAACGATCGTCGGACGGGTGTACTTCGCGCTCGATCCGGAACTCCGGCAGAATCGGGCCGTGGTGGATCTGCCATTGGCACCTCGAAATGAACTGGGAAAAGTCGAGTTCTGGGCGGATCTATTCATCCTGGCCCCGGCGGATTCCACGAAGGGAAATGGGGCGCTGTTGTATGACGTGAACAATCGCGGCAACAAGCTGGCTCTGGGGATGTTCAACTATGGGGGAAACAACAACCCGACGACGCGCGAACATGCAGGCGACGGTTTCCTGATGCGGCACGGTTATACGATCGTCTGGAGCGGATGGGACGGCGAACTGCTGCCCGGTGGAGATCGCCTGCGGCTGGCCGCACCCGTCGCGAAGTCGGGCGGCGATCGGATCACTGGTCAGGTGCGGTGCGAGTTCATTCCGTCGCCCGGCACAAAACGGATGGTGGTCACCTGGGCCAATCATGGTTCGTATCGCCCGACCGACAAGGGACAGCGCGAAGCAACGTTGACAATCCGCCCACGTACAGCAGCACCGCGTGTCGTCGTGCCGCGCGATCGGTGGACGATGCTTGTGGCCGATGTCTCCAGCGACGCGGCCACTCAATTGCCAAACGTCGAAGTCGAAATGCCGGCCGGAATGCAGGCCGGTTCCATCTATGAATTGATCTATGAAGCCGCCGACCCTTTGGTCATTGGAGTCGGATTCACCTCGGTCCGCGATCTGATTGCCGCATTCAAAGCAGGGTCCGGTGCCGGGAATCCGCTGGTCAAGGAGGGCCAGCCAACCATCCGCCGGGCGCACGGGTTTGGAGTTTCCCAAAGCGGCCGATTCCTGCGCGAGTTTCTTTATTCAGGCTTCAACGAGGACGAATGGGGAGGGCAAGTCTTTGATGGATTGATCCCTCACGTGGCAGGCGGCGGCCTGGGTTCTTTCAACCATCGCTTTGCTCAACCGACACGGCATTCGAATCAACACGATCATCACGATTATCCGCCAGATCGGTTCCCGTTCGCCTACGAAACTCAGACCGATCCAATTTCGGGCCAGACCGATGGTATCCTGCGCCGGGCCGTGGAATCGAAGACCGCGCCGCTGGTGATGCATACTCAATCGGCCGCCGAGTATTGGACTCGCAGCGGTTCGCTCCCGCATACGGACACGCTGGGCGTCCATGATGCTCAGGTTCCCGATCGAGTCCGCTTCTATACATTTGGCGGGACGCAGCACGGTCCCAGCGGTTGGCCGCTGCAACCGGGATCCGGCCAGACACTGTCCAATCCGGGCGATTATAAGCCGTTCCTGCGAGTCCTGCTGTTGGCACTGGACCGCTGGGTCAAGGACGGCACCGTGCCGCCGCCCAGCGTATATCCCATGATTGGCGACGGCACACTGGTTGATTGGCGTCACGCGGGCACCGGCTTTCCCAATATTCCGGGCGTGAACTATCCCGAGATCATCCAGCAGCCGAGTTGGCTCGATTTCGGTCCACGCTGGCAGACCGAGCGAATCATCGATTTTCAGCCACCCCGATTCCGCGGCGACTACAAAGTCCTGGCCCCGCGCTGTGGTCCCGATGGCAACGAACTGGGCTGTTTGCTGCCTGCCGAAGTCGCGGTTCCCGTGGCGACCTACACGGGTTGGAACCTGCGCAAGGCGGATATCGGTGCCGAAGGCCAACTTGTCAGCCTGACCGGTTCGTACATTCCCTTCCCCAGGAACAAGGCGGAGCGCGAGCGTACCGGCGATCCGCGAATGTCCGTGCAGGAACGTTACGGTTCACTCGACGAGTACGTTCGCCAATTCTCCCAGGCCTGTGATAACCTGCTCGCACGCGGATACTTGTTGGAAGAGGACACAGCGCGTCTAAACAAGCTGCATCGCGAACGGGTCGCGGTTCTGTTTGATTGAAGGTCCGCTTCTTCATTCCGCGTTCTCTTTCGCTGTTCGCCGTTCCGTCAGCCAGGGTAACTTCAATGTCTCAATGCTCCTGAGGAAACCAAGATCATGCATCGTCGAGACTGGCTGAAAGGTTCCCTCATCGGATCCGGGACATTGGGGCTTCCCTGGCTGGTGTGCGGCGCGTTTGCCGCCGACGACAAGCCCGTGTCGATTGCCGAGGAGGCGGCGCGCGGAACGCCTCCCTTGCGAATTACCGATGTCAAAACGTTCCTCACCGCTCCGGCGAAGATCCGGCTGGTGGTCGTCAAAGTGTTGACGAATGAGCCAGGGTTGTATGGGCTCGGCTGCGCCACGTTCACTCAACGGGCTCGGGCGGTCGAAACCGCGGTCAACACGTTTCTGAAACCGTTTCTGGTCGGAAAAGATGCGACCCGAATCGACGATATCTGGCAGTCGGCGTTTGTCAGTTCGTACTGGCGAAACGGGCCGGTGCTGGGAAATGCCCTTTCCGGCGTCGACATGGCGCTGTGGGACATTCTGGGCAAACGCGCGAAACTGCCGCTGTACCAACTTCTGGGTGGCAAGTGTCGCGAGGCGGTCGACACCTACCGGCATGCTTCGGGCAAGACGTTTGAGGAGGTCGAACAGGCGGTTGCCAAGTACAAGGGGGAAGGATACCGGCACATTCGCATTCAATGTGCGGTTCCCGGGCTGGCGACGTATGGCTCGGGCGGGGCCACCGGCGCCAACGATGAGCAGGTGTCGAACCGCCGGGTCGACGTCTGGGAACCGGGCCCGTATGCGCGGCTGGTGCCGAAACTGTTCGAACACATGCGCCACAAGTTTGGCGATGACGTCGAACTGCTGCATGACATTCACGAGCGAGTCCCGCCGATCCTGGCGATGCAACTGGTGAAGGATGTCGAGAAATTCAAGCCCTACTTCATGGAAGACCCGTTCTCTCCCGAAGACGTCGGCTACTTCAAGCATCTGCGCCAGCAGACCAGCACACCAATCGCGATGGGCGAACTGTTCAACAATCCGAATGAATGGGTTCCGCTGATTTCCGAACGGTTGATCGATTTCATCCGAATCCACATTTCGCAGGTGGGGGGCCTGACAATGGCTCGGAAGATCGCCGCCTTTTGCGAATTCTTCGCCGTGCGCACGGCCTGGCATGGTCCCGGCGATGTTTCACCCGTGGGACATGCCTGCAATGTCCATCTGGATCTGGCCGTCCCGAATTTCGGCATTCAGGAAGCACGCGTCTTCACTCAGGCCGAACAGGACGTCTTTCCCGGCTGCCCCGAATTGAAGGGGGGCTACTACTACGCCAGTGACAAGCCCGGCTTCGGCATTGACCTGAACGAACAACTGGCGGCCAAGTTCCCGGTGTCCGATGATCCGCCGTTCGATCTTCGCTGGGGAACCCTGCGCCGCCAGGACGGGACGATCGTCAAACCGTAACGACCACGAATCACACGAATCCGCACGAATAAAACGCAAGGTGGCAAAACACAGGCTTTGGTTCAATTCGAATTGAGTGGCGACGAGCGGATTGGAGAATCATGATTTTGAAACGCAGAGAGCGCGGAGGACGCAGTGAAAGAGGGAGGGGAGAGGTCGATTCTTTGCTCTTGTCTTACTCCGCGTTCTCTGCGCACTCTGCGTTTCAAATCTTCTTTTTCCGTTTCCCGCAATCTTTGTGAAGCTCGACAATTTGTTTCGTTTGCAGTGCCGTGAAAGAAGCTAGAAAGCGTCTCTTTTGCCTTGATGACTTGTTCTCCTTTTCAATATCAATTCTTCTGTTTTATTCGTGCGATTCGTGTAATTCGTGGTCACTCTTGAACAGGCCTTTTGCCGGAGCCACTTTCCATGTTGATTGTCCGTTCTTGGGGAATCGTGGTGGTCGCCTTGTTGGTGTCGACCTCCGTTTGGGCGGTTGAGGCTCCTGCGATCTCCATCGAAGTTGACGCCCGCGAACTTCCACGTCGGTTGATTCACACCACGCTCGACATCCCCTGCAAGCCCGGCCCATTGCGGTTGTGGTACCCGAAGTGGATTCCCGGCACGCATGGCCCGAAGGGTCGCGTCGAGGATATCGGCGGACTGCGCATTGAGACGGCGGACGGCACCGTCATCCCCTGGAAGCGGGACGAAATTGACCTGTATTGTTTTGTCATTCAAGTGCCGGTCGGCGCGACGTCGGTCCGGGTCAAGCTGGACACAATCTGTGAATCGTCCAGCGTGGAAGCGGCGGGGATCTACAGCTATGGCAACGCATCCATCGGAGTGATCAACTGGAACACCTGCGTCCTGTACCCGGAGGGGATTCCGGCCGATGACCAGCCGGTGAAGGTCCGGTTGCGACTGCCGACCGGCTGGAAATTCGCGACCGCTCTGAAATCGGACGAACCGACCGAGGGAATCATTCCGTTCCTCCCGGTCTCGCTGAGCATGTTCATCGACAATCCGATGATCCTCGGTCGCCACCTGCGAACGTTCAAGCTGAATCCCGGCAGCGCGGCACCGGTCTTTCTGCATCTGACATCCGAATCGCCGCAGGCGCTGAACCTGGACGCCAAAGTGGTCGAGATGTACTCGCGGCTGGTGCGTGAGGCCGAGGCCCTGTTCGGAGTCGCGCACTACCCCGAATACCACTTTCTGGTGGTCTGCAGCGACGACTTTGGCCGGTTCGGGGTCGAGCATCTTTCTTCGAGCATGAACGGTGTCGGCGAACGGAGCCTGGTCGACGACAACCTCCGCAAGGGATGGGTGGCGATGCTGCTGCCGCACGAATTCGCTCACTCGTGGTGCGGCAAGTACCGCCGGCCGGCCGCAATGATCACGCCGGACTACCACACTCCGATGAAGACCAGGCTGCTGTGGGTCTACGAGGGGTTGACCACCTACCTTGGCGAAGTCCTGATGGTCCGGTCCGGGCTGGTGACTCCGGATGAGTATCGCATCACGCTGACGCGGACCATCCGCAACCTGTCCGCGACGGCCGGTCGTCAATGGCGTCCGCTGGAGGATACGGCCGTCGCCAGTCACCTGTCCCGCAACCCCGGCAAGTCCTGGAACCTGATGCGGCGGACGCAGGATTACTACGCGGAAGGGATGCTCGTCTGGTACGAGTGCGATGCGAT
>Ga0206999_10058_pt2 | contig 27733 bp, 19 predicted proteins | sample Alteio_BWMinCont_92_FD_153482 | JGI IMG/M metagenome (GOLD analysis project Ga0206999, IMG submission 153482) | Enriched cells from forest soil in Barre Woods Harvard Forest LTER site, Petersham, Massachusetts, United States -... | ecosystem: Environmental > Terrestrial > Soil > Temperate forest >...
GTGCTCGATGCGGGTTGAGCCGCCGCGGAGGCGGGCTTCGTAAATCGGGAATTTTGCGGCAAGCTCGGCGACCTGTTTGCGGACCCGCTGCTCGACTTCGGCGTTGCTAATGTTCGAGAGAATTTCGGCGATCCAGTTGCCGATTTGCTCCATCTCCGGTTCGCGCATACCGCGCGTTGTAACGGAAGGACTGCCGAGGCGGATTCCGCCGCCTTTCATGGGAGGGAGAGGATCGAAAGGAATGGAATTCTTGTTTACGGTGATGCCGGCCCGGTCGAGAGCCTTTTCAGCGTCCGTTCCGGTGATGCCACGGGGATGGACTTCGATCAGGAAGAGATGGTTGTCCGTGCCGCCGGTGACGATGCGGAAGCCGTGCTTGGCGACGGCGGCGGCCATGGCTTTGGTGTTGGCGACAACTTGTTTTTGATAATCCTTGAAGGAGGGTTCCATGGCTTCCTTCAGGCAGACTGCTTTGGCGGCGATGGTGTGGACGAGCGGGCCGCCCTGCGTGCCAGGGAAGGTCAGTTTGTCCAACTCCCTGGCGAAGGCTGCTTTGCACAGGACCATGCCGCCGCGCGGGCCGCGCAGCGTCTTGTGCGTGGTGGTGGACACGATGTCGGCATGCGGCACGGGACTCGGATGGACGCCTGCGGCGACGAGGCCGGCGATGTGGGCCATGTCCACAAAAAAGAGGGCGCCAACGGATTTTGCGACTTTGCCGATGCGCTCGAAATCAATGATGCGCGAGTAGGCGCTGGCGCCGGCGACGATCATCTTTGGTTTGTGTTCGGCGGCAAGTTTTTCGATTTCATCGTAGTCAATGCGTTCGTCTTCTTTTTTTACGCCGTAGGCGACGAACTTGTACATGCGGCCGGAGAAATTCAAGGGATGGCCGTGCGTCAAATGCCCGCCGTGGGAAAGATTCATTCCCAGGACTACGTCGTCTTTTTGCAAGGTGGACATGTAGACGGCGACGTTCGCGGAGGTGCCGGAATGCGCCTGGACGTTGGCATGTTCCGCGCCGAAGAGCTCCTTGGCGCGGTCGATGGTCAGTTGCTCGACTTTGTCGGCGTACTCGCAGCCACCGTAGTAGCGCTTGCCGGGATAGCCCTCGGCATATTTGTTGGTGAAGATGGAGCCCATGGCTTCGAGGACGGCTTCGGAGACGAGGTTTTCCGAGGGAATGAGTTCGAGGCCGGTGGCTTGGCGAAGGGCTTCGTCGCGGAGGAGATCGGCGATTTGGGGGTCGACTGAATCGAGCGGGCGGTTCATGCGGTCGTTGGAGGTGGTGGTCTTCTGGCTCATGCAGTGGCCTCGTGGTGCTCGGGGAGCTTGCGCTCGTTGAGCGGGCGTTGAGGCGATTCTAGCGGATGGGATGCAGGAAAGCCAATCTGCTGCGGGCAGAGGAAGAGGTTGACAGTCCCGACCCGGCCGGGATCCTCGATCGACGGCTGAAGGTCGAAAGGATTTACTCGCGTCCCCCTATTTTATTTCGCGGCTTAGCGTTTTACGTTTTCTTCGATTGCGGCGATTTTGTCGAGGCGGCGCTGGTGGCGGCCGCCGAGGTAGGCGGTGGTGAGGAAAGTTTGGACCATTTCGATGGCGGCTTCAGGGGTGACGATGCGGCCTCCGAGGGCGAGGACGTTGGCGTTATTGTGTTCGCGGGCGAGGCGTGCGGTTGCGACGTCATGGGCAAGGGCGGCGCGAATGCTGGGAACTTTGTTGGCGGCGATGGAGATGCCGATGCCAGAGCCGCAAACGGCGATGCCGAAATCGGCTTGTTTTGAGGCGACGCGTTCGCCAACGGCTTTTCCGTAATCGGGATAGTCCACGGACTCTTCCGAACAGGTGCCTTGGTCTTCGACTGTATATCCCGCGGCTTGCAGATATTTTCGAATGGTTTCTTTGACAGGAAAGCCGGCGTGATCGGAGCCGATAACGATGCGCGGTTTGGCAGGGGATTCGCTCATCAGCAGTAACGCGCGGGATTGTATCGGAGGCAGGTGCGAATCGCAATCTGCTGTTCGAACGATGAGCTGCGATGCCGGTTTTGTGAAAATACGATGAAGTTCACCCGCACGGTTGCGGCGAGTGATATATTGGCGGCGAATCCATCCTCATTCGAATGAAACGCGACCGCTGCGCAGTCCGAGATCGCCAATCCAAGGGGGAACAACGAAACCATGTCCATGGATAGATGGGATTTTCGAAAACGGAGATTGCGGAGGCGGCGGTTGAGATTGCTTGCTTCGTCTGCGTTCGTGGCGCTTGTGGCGTGCATGGCAGTGGCGGTGCGCGCGCAAGAAAAGAATCCGTTCGCGGGGGATGCAAAAGTGGCGAAGGTGGGCGAATACCAGTTCCGCTCGAACTGCGCTTTCTGCCACGGGCTGGGCGCCCGTGGCGGTGGACGCGGGCCGGACCTTACGCGCGCTCAAAAACATCATGGCAATACCGACGCTGAAATCTTTCACAACATCCACGACGGGATCACAGGCACAGCGATGCCCGCGGCGACGAACGGTGGCATCGGCGTTGGCATGTCGGACGAAGAAATCTGGCAGGTGGTTAACTACCTGCGGAGCGTTGAGAAGAAAGCCACAGCGGCAGAAACAGGAAACGCCGCGCACGGGAAGGAACTCTTCTATGGCACTGCAGGTTGCGGGACGTGCCACATGGTGAACGGTAAAGGAGGGCGCCTGGGCCCGGATCTGAGTTCCACGGGGGCTTCCAGGTCCGTGGAATATTTAGACGAATCGGTGCGCCGCCCGAGCAAGCGGCTGGCGACAGGACTCTCCGAGCCGATGAAGGATTTTTCGCAAGAGTATGAAACGGCTACGGTGGTGACTTCCGACGGGACGAAACTGCAGGGTGTGGTCCTGAACGAAGACAGTTTTACCGTGCAAATGCTGGACACCCGCGAGCAGTTGCACGCCTTCGAGAAGGCCAAGCTGCGTTCTTATGAGAAGACGCGCGAATCCTTGATGCCAGAGTATGACGCGAAAGCGCTCCCGGAGAAGGATTTGAAAGATCTGATTGCGTTTCTGCTGGCGGCGAGTGAGCAGGGAGGTGGCAAGTGAAAAGCGTGTCTACCAGGAGCGGTGGCAAAAGCGGATTCCCTGCTTCGCTCGGAATGGCAGTGCTGTTCGCTGTGACGGCCACGGCAGCAGGGCTCTTTGCGCCGCAGGCTTCGGCGCAGGTGACATTCGAGCGTTTACTCAATTCTTCGAAAGAGCCGCAAAATTGGCTGATGTATTCCGGAGACTACGCGGGGCATCGATTCAGTGCCCTGGATGAAATCAAGATTTCGAATGCGGCCTCGCTTGTTCCCAAGTGGGCCTATCAGACGATGGCAGGCGGCAAGTTCGAAACCACTCCGCTCGTTGTTGACGGAATCTTGTATGGTACCGGGCAGGATGATCGCGTTTATGCGCTGGACGCACGTTCCGGACGGCCTATCTGGCAGTATCAACGCGCGCTCCCGGTGGACATCCGGCCGTGCTGCGGGCGAGTCAACCGCGGGCTGGCGATCCTGGGAGACAAAGTTTTTGTGGCGACGCTGGACGCGCACGTCATCGCACTGGACAGCAAGACCGGCAATGTCGTCTGGGATGTGAGTGCGGCTGAGCACGCCAAGGGGTACAGCTTCACGCTGGCTCCATTGGTGATCAAGAATCTCGTGCTCGTGGGAGTATCGGGCGGTGAATACGGGATTCGCGGATTCATTGAAGCTTATGATGTGGCGACGGGCGAGCGCAAATGGAGGTTCTATACGATTCCCGGTCCGGGAGAGCCTGGCCACGATAGCTGGGAAGCAGACTCGTGGAAAATCGGCGGGTCGCCAGCCTGGATCACGGGGACCTACGATCCCGCGACGAACACAACGTTCTGGACAACCGGAAACCCTTCGCCTTCCAACCGTGGTGAAGGACGCGCGGGCGACAATCTGTACAGCAATTCGCTGCTGGCGATCGACCCGGATACGGGCAAACTGAAATGGCATTTCCAATTCACGCAGCACGACGAACACGACTATGACGCGACGCAGGTTCCCGTGATGATCGATGAGGGAGACCGCAAATTAATCGCCCAAGCGAACCGCAACGGTTTTTTTTACGTTGTGGACCGGACAAACGGAAAATTAATTTCTGCCACGAGCTACGCGAAAGTCTCCTGGAGTACTTCGAAGGATGCGACGGGGCGACCTGTGCCGGACAAGACTGCCGTGCCGACGCCAGAAGGGAATCGCGTATGCCCGGGGGCGGCTGGTGCGACAAACTGGATGTCGCCGACATACGATCCACAGACGAAACTTTTTTACGTGACCGCGCGGGAGCAGTGTGACATTTTTGCAACGGCGCCGCAACCGTATGAAGCGGGACATGCGTACTACGGCTCGGCCTATTTTCCCAATGATGAGGCCCAACCCTTTTGGGGCGCGCTGCGCGCGCTCGATCCCGCCACGGGGAGACTGAAGTGGGAGTGGAAGCATACGTCGCCTGCATGGGCTGGGGTCCTATCAACGGCGGGCGGACTGGTGTTCACGGGTGATGCGGAAGGGAACTTCATAGCGTTGGAGGCTGCTTCCGGTAAAGCGCTGTGGCACTTTCAGTGCGGAGCATCGGTGTATTCGTCGCCGATGAGTTTCGCGATCGATGGAAAGCAATACGTGGCTGTTGCGGCGGGATCGGCTTTGTTTACCTTTGCGTTGCCATGAGGAGGGACGTGCGCGGTAATTCTTGAAACAGAAATATGGCCTAAAGTCCTCGCAGGTATATACTTCTCTAAACTCGACCGCGGCATTTTGTTTAGGGATAGGTAAAGGTGCGCCAAGACGGCGCCTAGAATCGCATGGAAGAGCCCAAACCAAAAAAGGCCGGCCCTGAAGGTACGGGTGTAGGTGGGCCGTCCGGAACCCGCGCGCCTGCGAAAGGGGATAGCTCCGCGAGCGATGTTCCTCGCGAGGCGGATGGAGCCGCGTTTGTTCTAGAGACATCACCGCCACCCCCGGCTCCTATCAAGGCGGCGGAAGAAACGTTGGTGGACGCGTCCCAAACGCCAGTTCCTGGAAAACCGCGGCTTTCAGATATTTTCCCGAGAAAAAATCAATTGCAACCTGGTGATGTACTTGGCCGACGTTTCGAGATTCTCGAAGTGCTAGGCGAAGGCGGAATGGGGACAGTGTACAAAGCTGTCGATCGAGAGGTGGATCACGTTGTCGCGCTGAAGCTAATCCGCCCGGACCTCGCGGCGCACCCGGCGATTCTGGCGCGGTTCAAACAGGAATTGCTGACGGCGCGACAGGTGACGCACCGAAACGTGATTCGTATCCACGATTTGGCCGAAGTGGACGGCGTGAAATTCATCAGCATGGAGTTCGTCGAGGGTTGCGACCTGCGCAAGCTGCTGGTCGACAGGGGCAAGCTGCCACCGGTGGAGGCAGTAGAGATCATTCGACAGGTGTGCCTAGCCCTGGATGCCGCGCACGGCGCAGGAGTCATCCACCGGGATTTGAAACCGCAAAACGTCATGCAGGACAAACAGGGTCGCATCCTGGTGATGGACTTTGGTTTGGCGCGTTCGCTAGAGTCGGACGGCATGACGCAAACCGGCGCACTGCTAGGAACCATCGAATATATGTCGCCGGAACAAGGGATGGGCAAGCATCTCGATGGGCGGTCCGACCTGTTTGCGGTGGGACTGATTTTCTACGAGCTATTGACGTGCAAGCTGCCGTTTAAGGCAGACACGGCGATGGCAAGCCTGCTGAGGCGCAACCAGGAGCGGGCGGTGCCGGCCGCAGAACTCGACGCCACGATTCCGAAGGGATTGAGCGACATCGTGAGCAAGTGCCTGGAACGCGACTTGAATCTGCGCTACCAGAGCGCACAGGAAATACTGGCGGACCTCGACGCATGGCAGGGGAAGCGCCCGGTTTCCGCATCCGTGACCATGCAAGGGGCGAGACCGCAGCGCACGCTTGCCTGGAAGTGGGTTTCCGCGGGCGCGCTAGCGGCTGCCGTCGCCATCGGAGGATGGGCGCTAAGCGGCAAGCTCACATCTAAAATAGGGGGCACAGCAGCGAAGGGGCCTGACGTGTCACTGGTGGTCTTGCCGTTTCGCAACGCTTCGACCGATTTATCAATAGACTGGTTGGGGCCAAATCTCGCGGAGATGTTGCGAACGGATGTGGGCCAATCTACATCATTGCGTATGATTTCCTCTGATCGGGTGCACCAGGTCCTAAGAGACTTGCGCGTTCCCGAGAATGCCATCTTTGACCAGGACACGGTGCGGAGGCTGGCGGAGTTTTCGAGCGCCGACACAGTGGTGTGGGGACAATACGTCAAGGTCGGAGACCAGATCCGCATTGACGCCACGCTCCGAGACCTCAAGCATCAGCATGCGATCGCCCTGAAAGCAGAGGCGCCCAACGAGAAAGGGCTGCTGCCGGCGGTCGCCCAACTCGCTCAATCCATCCAACAAAATCTCTCGCTTCCTACCGATGTGCTCCAGGAACTGCGCTCCAAGTCATTTCATCCGTCTTCCAACTCGTTGCCAGCGCTTCGGAACTACAACGAGGGGATGGAGCTAGTGCGGCAGGGAAATCATCTGGAAGCAGCGAAGCGTTTTGAAGCTTCCATTCAGGCGGACCCCGAGTTTGCGCTGGCCTATTCCAAACTAGGGCTGACGTACAGCAATCTGAGAAATGACGATAAGGCTGAGCAATTTTCCCGAAAAGCCGTGGACTTGAGCGATAAGCTTCCGCCGCAGGAACGATATCTGATTCAGGCTAATTATGCTCAGGTCTCGAACGATAACCACAAAGCCATCGAGTCTTACGAGAATCTGGAGAAGGCCTCCCCGGATGATACGGATGTTCGTTTTCTTCTCGCTGGACTCTACGAGTCCACAGGCGCATACGACAAAGCACGAGTGGAACTTGCGAGGGTATTGGCGACCGATCCGAATCACGTCGATGCTTTGCTGGCCGCGGGACGGGTGGAGATTAGAAGCAAAAATCCAAAGGGCTCGCTGGATTACTTGAACCGCGGGCTCACCCTGGCCGTGCAACTCGACAATCTCGACGGTAAAGCGACGATCTTGAATGCGATTGGGGCCGCTTATGAACAGCTCAATAAGCCGGAAGAAGCGCTGCGAAATTATGGGTCGTCCTTGGGCATCAAACGGGATCTGGGCCAAAAGCCAGGAATCGCGCTCACCCTGGGTAACATTGCCCGGGTGCAGTCCAGCCTTGGGAAGCCGGAGGAGGCCTACAAGAGTTACCAGGGGGCGGTCACATTACAGCGCGAAATCGGGGACAAGAAGGGACTCGGCGTCACGCTGATCAATCTTGGCGAGCTATATACAGAACGGAGCCGATACGAAGAGGCTCTGAAGGCCTTCAAGGAATCCCTGCAAATCCAGCGAGATGTAGGCGACGAGAACAAGCAGGCGCTCTGCCTGAACAATATCGGGAATGTCTACCTCGCCAAAGGTCTGTCCAGCGATGCGCTTACCTATTATGAGCGAGCACTGGAGCTCCGCAAAAAGACTAACGTGCCCAGTCAGGTCGGAGAAACCCTGCACAATCTCGGAGAAGCATCATTGAAAGCCGGGGACTATGGGCAAAGCCTGGATTACCACCTCAAGGCTCTCGATCTCTTCCGCGGCTCCGGTGACAAGAGCGGCGCTGCCATCCAGTCCTACAGCATGGGCACCATATTTGAGTATCAGGGACGGTACGGCGCAGCGCTCAAATCCAAGGAAGAGGCGCTCAAGACATTCCGGGAATTGCAGGACCGCGGTTTCTGGATGGCAGAGATTCTGAGCGGATACGGAAACTCACTCAGTCAGGTGGGGCGCTACGACGAAGCACAGCAGAATTTGGCCGAAGCCATGACCTTAGCGCGGAATCTGCAGAATAAGACGCTCGTCGCGCAGATTCTAAACTTTCAGGGAGACATTTTCTACTATCGAGGAGACATCAAGTCTGCCGCAAACCTGTTCTCCCAGGCCCTTGCGGGAGCCTCGGGCAACGCAGAGAAGGATGTGGTGCTTCTGTCAAAACTCAACGCCGCGAAGTGCCTTGTTGACGAGAAGCGCAACCAGGCGGCTATTGCTCCCCTTAAGGCTTTGGTTCAAGAAGCGGACGCGGCAGGGCTGAAACACTTCTCCACGGAGGCCAAGCTTGCCTTGGCCGAGGCTCTTCTGAACACTCACCAGTATCCCACGGCCAGGAAGGAACTCGAAACGAGTCTGCGGACAAGTGAAAAACTCGGACTGCAGGCGCTGCTCGCCCGCAACCACTACCTGCTCGGGCGGATCTTTGAGCTTTCAGGAAGCGGGGGCGCCGAAGCCGCGTCCCACTATGCCGCGGCCAGGCGAATTCTCGAAGACATTCGAAAAGAATCAGGGAGCGACAGCATCCCAAAACGCCGGGATCTGATCGCCATAACTGCGCAAACTGGCGGGCAACCTTAGGGTTCTTGTTTTTGAAGGCGAGCCAGACCGTTTTCTGCCTGGCTCGCCCTGTTTCCTTGCGTCTAAGGCGCGACGAAGGTTGTGGATTGTGGAGAGATTTTGCTCGAAAAAACGGTGACGGTATAAGTCTGACCGCTCACGAGCCCGTCGGTGCTGATGTCGAATTCGTTCAGTTTGTTCTTGTTATCCCAGTGGAATTTGTTTCCTTCGACGTTTTTGAGCGCCAGGAAAGTAGCGTTTCCGCTGCTATCGGTGGTTGACACCGAAAGGCGCGCCGTCTTGTCCCGTATTCCCACTCCGGTGCACGCCCCGCTGGTTATGATGAGCGTAACTTCCTCCTCGGGTTTGTGTCCAGATGCGTTGTTCGTTGGAGCCACGTTCAGACTGCAGAATGTGTCGCCACTTTCCGTAAACGGTTCGTCGAGGGCAACCACGCTTGATAGACCTGGAGTTGTCCCGCCCATTGTGGGGTCACATTCAGGACAAAGAGGAAAAGCTGAGTAGCTCGTCAGAATATCCTCTGTAATGGTGGTGGTGTCACCCGGCGCATGACCAAAGGCAGGGTTGTGGACCGTCTGAGCGGTACGGTAACTGAGGGTCAGGCTTATCAGCCCTTTGTAATCCGTGTTCTTCACAGGCACACCGTTCGGGCCGCCAGCGCTGCCGGTGAAGTCGTATTGATCCTGGAATCCATTGGCATAAGTTACCGCCACGGTTCCCGAAGGGAACTCGTTCGGATCAAGCGGGTCGATCGTATGGTTGATGGTCACCGTTAGAGTGAACGTCGTAAGCACGGTATCGAATCGAACGATGAGACGGCCGTTATCGAAAAATTCGTAGGTACCTGTGGTGTCGGTCGGACTGAACGTGTTCGTACAAGACACCACACCCTCAGTGCTGTCATTGCTGCATGTGGCTGCCCAACACTGGGTGCCAAACAATGAAATCGCCAAGACGACAAGCGCGCGCATAAGTTTACACATAGCTGGGTTCTCCTAAGATCTACTTTGCAGCGAGTCTCGACGGGGACGGACAAACTTACGACTCGGAGCGTACAAATATATCTGTCAATCTGAAACTGTCAACGCACAAATTGGGTACTAGTAGTACTTTTCGGCGAGGCTCCGGGGTAACGAGTCCCGTTGCGGCAGGCAGCCGCGGGTGAAGGGTTTGGTCGAATTACATTGACCAAGTGAGAGAATCGGGAGCAAGCGCGAACGCGGAATTCACGCTATACTTAGAGGGTTATGCTCTCGGTCAACAACGTCACTATGCGGTTCGGCCCCCGGGTCCTGTTCGAGAATGTGACCTGCACCTTCATGGCTGGCCGGCGCTACGCCATTACCGGGCCCAATGGGGCCGGTAAGTCCACATTTATGAAGATTTTGACTGGGGAGCAGGATTCCACCAGTGGGTCAGTCACCCGGCCAAAGAAGATGGGTGTTTTGCGGCAGGACCAGTTCGCATTTGACCAATACCGGGTCATTGACACGGTCATCATGGGGAATGCCGCACTGTGGAAGGCTCTGGAAGAGCGCGATGCGCTGTACGCCAAGCCGCACGAGCAATTGACCGACGCAGACGGCATGCGCCTCGGGGAACTCGAGGGCATCGTGGGCGAAGAGGGCGGTTACACCGCGGAAGCGGATGCCGCAGTGTTGCTCGATGGCCTTGGTGTTGAGGGCGAACTGCACGAACGCAAGATGGGCGAACTGCAAGGTGGGCAGAAGGTCCGCGTGCTTCTCGCGCAGGCGCTCTTTGGAAATCCGACGGCGCTGCTGCTCGACGAACCGACAAACAACCTGGACCTGGATTCCGTGCACTGGCTGCAAAGATATCTTTGCGACTACGAAGGCGTGCTGATTGTCATTTCGCACGACCGGCACTTTTTGAACAGTGTGTGTACTTACACGGCGGATATCGACTACGAGACAATCATCATGTACGTCGGCGGATACGATGACATGGTGGTGGCCAAGACGCAGATTCGCGGGCGGATCGAGGCAGACAACGCCAATCGCGAGAAAAAGATCGCGCAGCTGCAGGAATTTATCGCGCGGTTTTCCGCGGGCACGCGTTCGGCACAGGCGACTTCGCGAAAGAAAGAAGTCGAGCGCTTGCAAACAACGGAGCTGGCGAGGAGCAATATCCAGCGGCCGTACATCAAGTTTGATATGAAGCGGAATTCGGGGAAGCACCCGCTGGAAATTCGGAGCGTCGAAAAATCGTATGAAGATCTGAAAGTGATTCCGAAATTCACGGCGAGCGTAGTGCGCGGTGAAAAAATCGCGCTGATGGGCCGCAACGGCGTGGGGAAAACGACCATGCTGAAGTCGCTGGTACGCAACGCCCCGGGATTCATCGAGGACAAGGACCAGCAGTTTTCGATTGACGGCGGAGAAGTCCGCTGGGGACACGAAGTGACGGTTGGCTACTTCGCGCAGGATCATGGCGAATCCATTACCAAAGGCATGACGGCGATCGATTGGCTCTGGCAGTTCGATCCTTCCGCTTCGCAGCAGGAGTTGCGCGGATTGATGGGGCAGATGCTGTTTAGCGGCGAAGATGCTCTTAAGCCGACACGGGCCCTCTCCGGAGGCGAGTCCGCGCGGCTGATTTTTTGCCGGCTAATGTTGCAGAAGCCGAATTTTCTGATTCTGGACGAGCCGACCAACCACCTGGACCTGGAATCGATCAACGCGCTGAACATATCACTGCAGCGCTACGATGGGACGGTGCTGCTGGTAACGCACGACCACGACGTCATTGATGAAGTCGCGACGCGCATCTGGCATTTCCACGGTGGCAAGGTTGAAGACTTCAAGGGTAATTACGAAGAATTTGTCGCATCCGAAGAAGCCAAAGCGGCTCAGGCCCCGGCGGCTCCGCCACGAGGCGCCTCTCGCCGTGCTTCGGTTCCCTCATAGAGCCTGTCCCGCGGCGGCGCCGGAAGCCCATGCCCATTGAAAATTGAAGCCGCCGAGCTGGCCGGTGACGTCGACGACTTCGCCGATGAAGAATAGTCCTTTCACCTTGAGACATTCCATTGTCTTACTGGACAATTCGGCGGTATCGACGCCGCCGGCGGTCACTTCGGCTTTCTCATAGCCCTCGGTGTCCCGAGGCTTGATTACCCACTCGTGAATCCGTTGCTCCCATTTTTCCAGAGCATCGTTAGTCCAGGCAGAGGGCGGATAGCTCTCCAGCCAGCGGTCGGCGAGTCGCTTCGGCAGGATTCCCTGAAAGGCCCGCTGGGCTGCGATGGTATTCCGGAACTTGGCCGTACGGATTGCCGAAGCGACTTCGCGATCCGGGGCGAGGTCGATTTGGATGGGTTGTCCTTTTTCCCAATAGGAAGAGATTTGCAGAATTGCGGGGCCGCTCAAACCGCGATGGGTAATCAGCATTTTTTCACGGAAGGTGTGATGGTTGGCCTTGGCGATCACTTCCGTCGAAACGCCCGCTAAATCGCAATAGCGGCCGCGCTCTTTGTCCGCGAGGACAAAAGGCACGAGCCCAGGCTTGGTTGGAACGATTTTCAAGCTGAATTGCCGCGCCAGTTGGTAACCGAATGACGTAGCGCCCATCTTCGGGATCGAGAGTCCGCCGGTTGCAACGACCAAGGCGGGCGCAGAAAATTCCCCGGATTCTGCTCGCACCACGAATTCCGTAGTGCGCAACACCTCCTTGATTTGGCTCCGCAAAAAGGTCTGCACTCCGGCGGCTTGGCATTCGGCTTCGAGCAAATGGATGATGTCCTGCGCGGAACGATCGCAGAAGAGTTGGCCGAGCGTTTTTTCGTGATAGGGAATGCGGTACTTTTCGACTAGCGCGATGAAATCCGCGGGTGTGTAGCGCGCCAGCGCGGATTTGGGAAAGTGTTCGTTCGCGGAGATGAAGTTTTCCGGATGGCAATGAATGTTGGTGAAATTACAGCGGCCCCCGCCGGAGATCAGGATTTTCTTGCCGATGTTCTCGGCATGCTCCAGCACGGCGACATGCCGCCCGCGTTTGCCGGCTTCGATGGCGCAGAAGAGTCCCGCGGCACCACCGCCGAGGATGACAACATCAAACTTGTGGATCATATTTGCACGTGAACTAAGCGCGTCGTGGTCAGCTCTTTGGCATCAAGAGTTTGCGATAGATCCCTGCTGTTTCTTCGTCGAAGCAGACGAACAGAATCTTTTCAAGGTTCCGAGAGTAGGCTTGTACCTTGCTTACGGCAATCTTTGCTGCTCTTCGTTTAGGAAAGCCGTAGATTCCTGTGCTGATTGCGGGAAAGGCGATGCTTCCAAGTTTCAATCCCAGCGCCAACTCAAGAGAACTTCGGTAGCACGACGCTAGTAGCTCATCTTCATTCTTGTTCCCACCGCGCCAGACCGGGCCAACCGTGTGAATCACATATTTCGCAGGCAGGCGATGGCCTTTAGTCACTTTCGCGCAGCCAGTCTTGCAGCCGCCCAAAAGTCGGCATTCTTCTAGCAGGCCACTACCGGCAGCCCTATGAATTGCGCCATCGACACCGCCGCCACCCAGGAGGGAACTATTGTCTGCGTTCACGATAGCCTCGGTAACTTGCCTGGTGATGTCACCCTGAATGACAAAAATGTTCTGATCCATCTGTCCGACTTATCCGGTCACGGCTGAAGCATTGTAGCTGTGCGCTGCAACATAGCCAAAGCGCGCATTGCGCGTCCATTCAACGCAACTGGTATCCTTAAAGAGAAAGCACACCACGAGAGACGACGAGAATATTGCCTCCGATTGCCAGCGCTCAAGGACTGTCGAAGAGATACGGCGTAGCGCCGCTCTTCCAGAACATTTCATTTACCGTCTCGGAAGGGGATCGCATTGGCGTGATTGGGCCGAACGGTTCGGGCAAGTCGACGCTGCTGGAGATGCTCATTGGCCACGTTAAGCCGGACAGCGGGGATGTGGCGGTTCGAAAGGGGACGCGGCTTAGCTATGTCGCGCAGATTTCGGAGTTTGCGACGGGAGTGACGATTCGTTCGGTCATCGAAGGCGCTCTGGAGCGGTCTGCAGTTCCCGACGGAGAGCGAGCTTCACGTTTTGCCGAAACGCTGGGGCGTGCAGGCTTTGTGGATCTCGATTTGCAGGCCGCGACGCTCTCCGGCGGATGGCGCAAGCGGCTTGCGATCGCCGAAGCGTTGGTGCAGTCGCCGGACATTTTGCTCCTGGATGAGCCTACCAATCATCTGGATCTCGTGGGGATTCAGTGGCTCGAATCTGTTCTCCGTAATGCGCCGTTCGCCTGTGTCGTGGTCAGCCACGACCGCTACTTCCTCGAAAACGTCGCGAATGAAATGGTGGAGCTGAACCGGGCTTACGAGAATGGCGCCCTACGCGTGAGCGGAAATTACAGCGCGTTTCTCGAAGCTAAGGAAGAGTACCTGCACGCGCAAAAGAAGCGCCAGGAATCGCTGGAGAATCGCGTGCACACAGAACTGGAATGGCTGCGCCGCGGCCCGAAAGCGCGCGCCACAAAGGCCAAGGCGCGCATTGATAAAGCGCACGAGATGATCGGCGAACTTGCGGAGATGAACGCCCGGACCAGCACTGCCAGCGCCGAGATTGATTTTTCTGCGACGAACCGGAAGACCAAGCAACTCATCACTCTCGATGGAGTTTCTTTTGGCGTTGGCAGCCGCACGCTCTTCAAAGACATTCATTTCAGCATTACGTCGGGCATGCGGGTAGGCCTTGTCGGTCCGAATGGCAGCGGCAAAACGACACTTCTTCGGTTGATGCGCGGAGATATCAAGCCGGAATCCGGCAAGATTCGCCGAGCTGAGGGCTTGCGAATCGTCTACTTCGACCAGAATCGCGAACTCGACCCGGACATTACCTTGCGCCGCGCGCTTGCCCCGGACAGTGACGCGGTGATTTATCAGGAACGCGTGATTCACGTGGCATCCTGGGCGGAGCGATTTCTGTTTTCGGCAGAGAATTTGAACCAGCGTGTCGGCCGGCTTTCCGGCGGAGAGCGCGCACGCGTTTTGATTGCTCAACTGATGCTGCAACCCGCGGACGTCCTGCTGCTGGACGAACCGACCAACGATCTGGATATCCCCACGCTGGAAATTCTGGAAGAAAGTTTGCTCGAATATCCTGGCGCGCTGGTGCTGGTGACGCACGACCGCTTCATGCTGGATCGTGTTTCGACTGTAGTTGTCGGGCTGGATGGACATGGAAGCGCGGAGCGTTTCGCGGATTATTCGCAGTGGGAAACCTGGGCGCGCGCGCAGTTGGCAAGGACAGCGGCCAAATCCGCAGATGGGAAGCAATCTTCTCGCCCGGCAATGGACGAAGCCCCGCGTGCCGCTGCTAAAAAGAAACTCTCGTACAGCGAAGCGCGGGAATTTGCATCTATCGAAGATCGCATCCGCGAAGCGGAGCAAATCCTTCATGCTAAGCGAGCCGCACTTGAAGATCCTGCCGTCACCGGCGATCGGGTGAACCTTCAGAACGCGTGCACCGAATTGGACGAGGCTCAAAGATCCCTGGATGCGCTCTACGCGCGCTGGGCCGAACTGGAGCAGAAGCAGGCGTAACTTTTTGCGTCCTCCCCGATCGTGGAATGATTCAGGGGGTCCTCATTTGGCGAGCAAGCTCTTCCAGCGCACCCAAGCTTCGGCCCGAGCTTTCTTATCGGCTTCTTTCGCGTCCGGTGCTTCGCCCCCGCGCATGAAGCCGTGCCCCGCGCCCTCGTAGGTGACCGGGTCGTAGGATTTGCCGGCCGCCTTCATCTGCGCGACGGCATCCGGGATGGTCGCGCCGATTCGTGCATCGTTTCCCCCGTAGAAGCCGTAGACCGGGGCTTTGATGCGCACCATCGCATCTTTGTCCGGGGGGCCGCCGTAGAAGACGAAAGCGGCCGCCAGATCGCCGCGGTTGGTAGCGAAACGGAAAGTTTGACTGCCGCCCCAGCAAAAGCCGCCGACGAAGAGCTTGCCGTTCGAGGCCGGGATCTTCATTGCGTAGTCCGCCGCGGCATTCAAATCGGCAGTCACCTGATCCGGATTCAGGTGACTCACCGCTTCCATCGTCTTGCCCTCGGCGAAGTCGCTGCTGCGTCCCCCGTTCGGGCCCATGCCGGAAAGAAGATCGGGAGCGACTGCAATGTAGCCGGCAGCAGCAACCTGATCGGCCAAATCCTGCACCCAGTCCGTCATGCCAAAGATTTCATGGATAATCAGCACAACGGGTGTCTTGCCCTTGGATTCGGGATAGACGACAAATGTTTCGACCGCGCGGCCGTCGTGCTTGATGGTCACCCATTCGCGGTGGCGCGGTGATTTTTCGAGCGCGGTCTTGGCCCAATCCTGCGCCGAAGCGAGGGAAGCGGCAAAGAAAATGAGAAGGGAAATAAGCGTGATACGTTTCATCGGATCGTTTCTCCCTTAGAGAGATTGCGGCCGGATTCAGACGCGACAGCGCTATTGCAAGGCGAGTGGAATTGTAATGCTGCGTGGTCCGACCTGCAATACGGAGGACACTCCTTGCTTCCCAGACCATGCGTTGACACGCTTGCAGGCGTCCGATACGCTTTTGAGTTTACCCAGCATGAGTTATCGCATCTGAGAGGAACGGACAAACCGTCGCATGGCCGAAGAAAAGCTTCCTACACGCGCACAAGATTTTTCCGAGTGGTACAACCAGCTGGTCCTGAAAGCGCAACTCGCCGATTACGCGCCGGTCCGCGGATGCATGATTGTGCGGCCCTACGGCTGGGCGCTGTGGGAAAACATCCAGCAGGCTCTCGATCGCCGTTTCAAGGCCACTGGCCATCAAAACGTGGCGTTCCCGCTGCTCATTCCTCGCAGCTTCATTGACAAGGAGAAGCATCACGTCGAAGGGTTCTCGCCGGAGCTTGCGGTTGTCACCATTGGCGGCGGGGAAGAACTCGCCGAGCCTCTCGTCCTCCGTCCCACCTCCGAGACCATTATCGGCCACATGTGGTCCAAATGGATCCAGTCGTATCGCGACCTGCCGGTTTTGATGAACCAGTGGAACAGCGTGGTGCGCTGGGAATTGCGCACCAAACTCTTCCTGAGGACGCTCGAATTCTACTGGCAGGAAGGCCACACCGCGCATGCGACTCGTGAAGAGGCCGAAGCGGAAACGCTCCAGATGCTGAATACTTATACGGACTTCGCGCTAAACGATGCGGCAATTCCGGTGATCCCCGGCAAGAAGTCCGAAGCCGAGAAATTTGCCGGCGCAGACGTAACCTATTCGATCGAAGCCATGATGGGAGACGGCAAAGCGCTGCAATCCGGCACGTCACACTTTCTGGGGCAGAATTTCGCACAAGCCTTCGAGGTTAAGTACCTCGACCGGAACGGTCAGCAGCAGCATTGCTGGACGACTTCTTGGGGGCTCTCCACGCGCATCATTGGGGCCATCATCATGGTCCACGGCGACGATCAGGGCCTCGTCCTGCCTCCGAAGCTTGCTCCCTATCAGGTGGTCATCGTCCCTATCTTCAAGACCGACGAAGAAAAGGCTTCCGTCCTCGACACCGCGCGCAAACTGAAGGCGGAACTGATCAAGGTCAACATTCGCGTGACTCTCGACGAGCGCGAAGGCCAGAGTCCCGGCTGGAAATTCAACGACTGGGAGATGCGCGGAGTGCCCCTGCGTGTGGAACTCGGACCTAAGGATGTCGCTAAACAAGCCGCAGTCCTCGCGCGGAGAGACCGCCCCGGCAGGGAAGGAAAGATCAGTGCTTCGCTCGCCGATTTGCCAACCACCATCGAGCGGTTGCTGGTGGACATCCAGCAATCGCTGCACGACAAGGCCTTGGCCTTCCGCAAGAGCAACACGCATGACGCCAAGACCTATGACGAGCTCAAGAAGGCCGTCGAAAACGGTTTCGCCTTCTCCTTCTGGTGCGGGAGCGCGGATTGCGAAGCCAAAATCAAGGAAGAGACCCGCGCTACGATGCGCTGCATCCCGCTGGAACAGGAAGGTGGGGGCGGGAGTTGTGTCTACTGCGCCCGGCCTGCCGCGGCGCGCGCCATCTTCGCCCGGGCCTACTAGGCCCGTTTCTTTCCGGTAACACGCCCTACGCCAACTTCTCGACACGCACGCGCGCGGATGCTAGTTTTGAGACGCCGAGCAAATAAGCGTCGTCGTTCGCATCTGCGGATATCTGTGCGACTGACCCAGGGAGATGAACCCAGTGCAGCTTGAAGGGATCCGAGATCGCCATGCAACGGCTCACCGCCGTTCCGAACGAGGGGAAGGCAAGGTTAAAGCGGTCATTTACGTGGCGATCCTGCTCTTCGTTATCTATTCCGCGGTCAAGCTTGTACCGATTTATCTCTCGGAGTACCAGCTATCCGACAAAATGCAGGAGCAGGCGCGCTTCGCGGTGGTGAATCGTTACACCGAAGAGCAGATTCGAGAAAATGTTTTTAAGGTCGTCCAGGAATTGGAAATTCCGGCCAAACGCGAATCCATCACGGTTTCTGCAAGCAACGCCATCGTGAAGATCTCGATGGAATACACCGTTCCTGTAGACTTGTTTTTCTACCACACGGATCTCCATTTTGCTCCGTCCAGCGAGAACAAGGCGCTTTTCTGAGGAGTCCTTGCCGCGGATGCTCGAATCCGATTTTCCCTTGGCAACCCGGCTTCGAGGAACACCGTCTTTCCCAGAGGGCGGTCTTGCGAGACAATAGAAGTCCAGCCCTCGGGAGTTAAGACTTGCGTATCCGCGTCCAAAAGGGATTTTTCACCTCGACCATCGGCCTGACCATTCTGGGCACGGTATTCGCCGTTTTTCTGGTTGCCGGCGGAGTCTTCACTTACTACTACATGAAGTACTCGCGCATGATCGATGCGCGTTTATCTGGCAACGTCCTGCAGAACACTACCCAGATTTTTTCCGCACCGGAACACATTTCGGCGGGCCAAGCCTGGGGGCCGGAAGATCTGACCGCTTATCTGACCCGCGTAGGATACCGCCCGTTGCAAGATGAGAACGCCATCGGCCAGTTCACGGTGCGTGAAAATTCCGTCGACATCCGGCCATCGAAGCTCTCCTACTTCGCGGGCAGCAACGCCCTTGCGGTTCAATTCCGGGGTAAGAGCATCCGCTCCATCAAGCCGCTTTCCGGCGGTGCGGATCTGGATAACGCGGAGATTGAGCCGGAACTCATAACCAATCTCTTTGATAGCGCGCGTGAAAAGCGGCGGCCCGTGCGCTACGAAGATCTGCCGGTCTTCCTGGTGGACTCCATCCTTTCCGCCGAGGACAAGCGGTTCTTCGAACACGGCGGCTTTGACTTCATCCGCATTGTTGGAGCGGCCTGGGCCGACTTGCGGCACACCAGCCAGCACTACCAGGGCGCGAGCACCATCACCATGCAGGTGGCCCGGACGTTCTTCCTCTCGACCGATCGGAATTGGCGCCGCAAGTTGTCCGAAGCCATGATTTCCATCGAACTCGAGCAACGCTTCAACAAGCAACAGATCTTCGAGCTGTACGCCAACGAAGTCTATCTGGGCAACCGCGGAAGTTTTGGCATTCGCGGATTCTCCGAAGCCAGCGTCGCTTATTTCGGAAAAGATTTGCGGCAGCTATCACTGCCAGAGTGCGCCTATCTTGCCGGGATCATCCGCGCGCCGAATTACTATTCGTCCGCCGACCGCCACCCGGAACGCGGAGTGCAGGCTCGCGATCGCGTGCTGACGCAATTACTCGACAATAAATACATCAACGAAGAAGATCTGAAAGATGCCAAGCAGGCGCCGCTGAAGATTATCCGCACCTCAATCTCGGGGAGTGAGGCTCCCTATTTCGTCGACATGGTGAAAGACCACCTGCTCGACAAGTATTCCGAGAACGAGTTGCTGAGTGAGAATTTCCGCGTCTATACCACGCTCGATCCTGCCTTGCAGCGAGCCGCGGCCGCTGCCGTCGACGCTGGTATGAAGAATGTGGACCTGCTGCTGGCCAAGAAATACGACAAGTGGCGTAAGGAACTTGCCAAGAAGGGGAGCACCGAGCCGATCCCTCAGGCACAAGTCGCCCTGGTCGCGCTTGACCCGCGGACGGGAGAGATTAAGGCGGTCATCGGCGGTCGCGATTACGGGCAGAGCCAGCTGAACCACGCGCTTGCGCATCGCCAGCCCGGTTCGGTATTCAAGCCCTTCGTCTATGCCGCGGCGTTCGACAATGCCGTTGATGGTGTGCAGCCCGTCATCACGCCTGCCACAACGATTGACGATGAGCCGACCACATTTGAATTCGACGGCAAGGAATACACGCCGAACAACTACGGCGAAAGATTTATGGGGCGCGTCACGGTCCGCGACGCCCTGACGAATTCTCTCAACGTCGCCACCGTCAAGGTTGCGGAACTCATCGGCTACGGCCGGGTCGTGCAAGTCGCGCGCAAAATGGGCCTTAGCGCCAACATTCAGCCGACTCCAGCCGTCGCTCTCGGCGCGTACGAAATGACACCCATCGACGTCGCCGCGGGATACACGACATTTGCCACTATGGGCACGCGTGCGGAGCCACAATTTCTGCGCATCGTTGTCAACGCGGATGGCACTACGCTCGAAAAATTCACGCCGCAAACACACCAGGCGCTGGATCCGCGCGTCACGTTCCTGGTTGATAGTCTGCTGAAAGATGTTTTGAACCGGGGGACGGGTGCGGGGGTTCGTGCGCGCGGCTTCACCCTCCCGGCGGCCGGAAAGACCGGAACCTCTCGCGATGGCTGGTTCTCTGGGTTCACATCAAATCTCCTCTGCGTGATTTGGATCGGTTTCGATGACAATCGCGATCTCGGACTGCCCGGTGGCGCGGTGGCCGCGCCGATCTGGGCGGACTTCATGACCCGCGCCACGTCCTTGGCCCAGTATCGAGACGTCAAAGACTTCACGATGCCCGATGGCGTGCAATCCGTAATCATCGATCCGGATACCCTGCAGCTCGCGACGGCGAACTGCCCGACCACTCGGGAAGAAGTCTATGTGGCCGGTTCGGCGCCGACGGTGTACTGCGAAGTGCATGGGGGCCACAACCTCTTCACTGCTGCGGGCTCTGTGCTCTCGCGAGTCTTTGGGGGCGAACCCAAGACACCACAGACTGATGCCAACGGTCAGCCGGTCCCGGCGTACGATCCCAACCGGCCGCCCAATGCCACCGGCCAGGGCCCGGCCGATCCCTCGGCACAGGCCGGCGAAAAGAAAAAGAATCCTTTACAGAAGATTTTTGGTATCTTTGGGGGTAAGAAGAAGGAACCCGACAAGGCCAAGCCTAAGCCGGAGAAGGGAGATTCGCCATGATTAGAATCAGAATGGCGTTTCCAGCAGTCGTTCTCCTCCTCACTCTCTCGATATCCACAGCAGGACAGTCTTTCATTGAGACTCCGAGCACACCTGTGGCGCCGCGGATGCCGCAGTCGCAGCCACAGTCTCCAGCAGAGTCTTCGGTTATTGTCGTGAAGCCGGACCTGACGGACGAGCAGCTTGCAGATCTGTACATGGCTCGCAAGGAGTACCGCGAGGCGGCGCTATCCTATAAGCGGCTCGCCGATCAGAATCCTCAGAATCCCGTCTTCCTGAACAAGCTTGGGATCGCCCTGCACCAGCAGGCGGCCTTGGGCGCGGCGCTGAAGTATTACGAACGCGCATCGAAGGTTGATCCTTCCTATGCCGATGCGCAAAACAACATCGGCACAATTTGGTATCAGCGCAAGAAGTTCGGCAGGGCTATCAAGGCTTATCAAAAAGCGATCAATATTCGTGGTGACATGGCCGTGCTCCACAGCAACCTTGCGTATGCTTACTTTGGCGAAAAGAAATACCAGGAGGCCATTTCCTCATTCCGTCAGGCGCTGTCGCTGGATCCACAGCTTTTCGAGCACAACAGTTCAAGGAGCGGCTCGATTCTGCAGGATCGCTCCGTGGGCGACCGTGGACGATTCTATTTCCTGCTTGCAAAGTCGTTTGCGGAGGCGGGAAATTTCGAGCGTTGCCTTATTTATCTACGTAAGGCCAAAGACGAAGGCTACAAGGACTTGTCAGCCGTGAAATCCGATCCCTCTTTTGCTGCCTTTTTGAAGGATCCAGGAATCCAAGAGGTCCTTGCCCCGAAGCCGCACGACAGTACGCTGCCCTGAGCAGGCTTCATCGGCAATTCTCGAACTCAACCCGCACGTACGGCGCGAAAGCGCCTGTGCCTCTGTTACAATGCAACTGTCATGGAGCGCTCCTTTTTCTGCGCGCGTTATCTGGTTTTCCTCTCCGCCTTCGTCATTTTTGGAGCCAGCTCACTTGCCGCGCCGCAGTCCGCTTCGCCTCCGCGCACTGGATCTGCTGCCGCGTATCAGCCCGGAATCTATCTGGTTTTTCCTTTTGAAAATGCTGGCGCATCTCCGCGATTGGATTGGATCGGTGAGGGCCTGGAAGAGTTAACCGTCCAACGGCTCTCGGCGGCGGGCCAACAGGTTTATTCTCGCGCCGGGCGGATTGTCGAACTGGAGCGGTACGGGCTGCCCCGCGCTTCGAAACTCAGCCGCGCGACCATGCTCCACGTTGCGGAAGACCTTGACGCGGATTTTGTCGTTTTTGGGAGATTCGCGACGAATGGGACCTCGCTCACTGTCGAGTCTCGGGTCTTGAAGGTTAATCCGGCGCGATTGCTGCCCGCTCTGCGGGAAACCGGTGCTCTGAATTCGCTCATGGACTTGAACTCCCGGCTGACCTGGCGAATTCTCTCCAGCAGCGATCGCAACTATACGCTGAGCCTCGCCGACTTCACGAAGCGTCAACGGCCGCTGCGTCTCGACGCGTTTGAACACTACATTCGTGGCTTGCTGGCCAGTGAAGACGACGCGCGGCTGCGCGAACTCCGGGAAGCGGCGCGTCTTGAGCCGGAATGGCCTGAGCCCGACTTCGCGCTGGGCGAAACCTATTTTGCACGGCGCGACTGTGATTCCGCAGTTCCTTGGTATGCGCGGGTGCCAAAGACTCACGACCGCTATGCGGAGTCGGCCTTCGCCACTGGTGTTTGCCGGCTTCTACAGGATCAGCCAGAGCGCGCCGAGGAAGTGTTCACTTCATTGCAGGAAGCCTTGAAAAACAATGTGGTTTCCGGAGCGGACCTGCCGGAAATTCTGAATGATCTGGCGATTGCCCGGGCTCGGCAGGGCAAGACGGCTGCGGCGCAAAGCGATCTCCGCCGCGCCGCCGATTTGGACCCTGACGAGGACGACTATGCCTTTAATCTCGGCCTGCTTGCGCTGCAGACCAACGATTCCGCCTCGGCGGCAGATTATTTTCGTGAAGCTGCCCAACGGGAGCCGGATAATGCGGAAGACCGCACCTTGCTGATCTTGTCTCTGGAAAAAGCAGGCAAGAAGACCGAGGCCGACCAGGAACGCGAATCGGCGAACGAGTCGTTTGGTCCAAACGGACTCCCAGCGATTCACATGGACGGGAAGAGCGAGACTCTGGCGCGGCTGAATCGCATCAAGACCGAACTCGACGTAACCGCACTTCGCGGTGAAATTGAATCGGCCGTGTCTCATGGGAGCGAGGCGGGTCCCGATTCCGCGAACGATACGCCCCTTTCGCACCTGCGGCGCGGCCGGCAGGAGCTCTCTGGTGGACACTCCGATACTGCTGAGAAAGAGTTTCGCGCTGTTTTGGCTGCCGATCCAAGCAGCCCCGCCGCGCACCGCGGGCTCGGCGAAATCGCCCGCCGCCAGGGCAAGCTGGACGACGCAGTGAAAGAGCTACAGGCTTCGCTGCAAGCGCGCGATTCCGCTGTTGTCCGCACGATGCTGGCGAAGATCTACCTCGAGCAGAAACACCCGGATCTCGCCCGAGCGGAGGCCGAAAAGGCGTTGAAGCTTGCGCCGAACTATACTGAGGCCAAGCAACTGCTCGAACACCTGCAGAATTCCAAGGCACCCGAGAAAAAACCAGGAGGTGCGCCATGAACCATTGGTTCTGTCCAATGCAGCGCTCCCAGTCTTTCGGGAGATGGAGAGTTGTCGCCGCTCTCTTCCCCCTTTGCCTTCTGCTCTCGGCTGCGATTCTCCTCCGGCTGCCTCCGGTTCACGCCGATGAACACCCCTCTGCCCCATTCGTCCTCGAATTGACCCTCGATGGCGAAGTGGAACCGATCCTTGCTACCTATATTGATGAAGGACTTGCCGATGCGGCGAAGCGTCACGCGGCCCTTGTGCTGATCACCATGGACACGCCGGGCGGACTAAGCGACTCGATGAAAGACATGATTCAGCACATTCTGGCCTCGCCCGTGCCGGTTGCTGTCTACGTTTCGCCGACTGGTGGACGCGGAGCCTCCGCAGGCTTCTATATTCTATTGTCGGCCGACATTGCCGCTATGGCTCCCGGCACTCATGCGGGCGCGGCCTCTCCCATCATTGCGATCGGCGGATTCCCACAGCAAATTGATGAAGTTTTTCGTAGAAAGATCAACCAGGATGCGATGGCGTTTCTGCGGAGTTTCACGGAGAGGCGCAAACGCAACCCGGAACTCGCGGAAAAGGCTATCACGGAATCCAAAGCTTTCACGGAAAAGGAAGCGCTGGATGGGAAGATGATCGATTTGATCGTAAACACTCCGGAGGATTTGCTTCGGCAGTTGGACGGCCGGACCATCACTCGCTTCGACGGTGCGCAGATGACTCTGACACTGAAGAATCCGGTGCGCGCGCCGTTTGAACTTTCCGCGAGGCAGAAGTTTCTGGCACGCATCGTCGAACCCGATGTCTTCTTCGTGCTCCTGATTCTTGGTGTCCTTGGCCTCTACACGGAATTCACGCACCCGGGTGTGATCGCTCCGGGTGTGATCGGCGGGATTTGCCTGATCCTCGCCCTTTACGCCATGAATTTTCTGCCGGTGAATCTCGCGGGGCTGTTCTTGATTGGCCTCTCCCTCGCATTTTTCATTTTGGAGGCTAAAGCTCCTAGTCACGGAGTGCTGGCCTTTGGAGGCGTGGTGTCCATGTTTTTGGGCGCCATCTTTCTGATCCGCTCGCCGCTCACCTCCGGCGGCGTGAGTATAGGTGTGGCGCTGGCGGGGACGGTTCCCTTCGGCGTACTTGCTGTAGTTCTGATGCGGCTGGTCTTGCGGTCCCGGCAATGGAAAACGGCGACTGGCAAGGAAGAGCTGATCGGATCGCACGGCGTTGCTATGGCGCAGCTGCCGGCAGGCGGTGTAGGCATGGTCCGTGTGCACGGCGAGTTGTGGCGTGCTGAAACTTCGCAACCCGTCCAGGAAGGCGAAACCGTCCGCGTTTTGCGTGTCGAAGGACTGAAGCTTTACGTTGAGCCGGCCGATGTGGCTGTTTCAGCGTCGAAATAAGAATTTCACGTTGAGGAGGGAAACATGGAAGTTGGTTTTGTCGGAATGGCGTTGATCGTCGGCCTGGGGCTCATCTGGTTTTGGAATTCGATTTACATCATCAAGGAGTGGGAACGCGGCGTAGTCCTTCGACTCGGCCGGCTGATTCCCGAAGCCAAGAGCGCGGGCATCAATCTGGTTCTCTGGCCGATTGAAACGCTGTACCGCATCAACATGCGAATCGAGACGCTCGACGTTCCCCCGCAGGACATCATCACGCGCGACAACGTCTCCGTAAAGGTCAATGCGGTTTGCTACTTCCGAGTGGTTGACGCCAATCAGGCACTTTCGCAGGTCCAGAACTATACCTACGCAACTTCGCAGCTCGCGCAGACCACCATCCGAAGCGTTGTCGGCCAGTTCGAACTCGATGAGATTCTTTCGCAGCGCGATAAGGTCAATGCCAAGCTCCAAATCATCCTGGACACCGATACCGAGCCGTGGGGCATCAAGGTTTCCAAGGTCGAAGTAAAACAGGTCGACATCCCCGAGCAGATGCAGCGCGCCATCGCGAAGCAGGCGGAAGCCGAACGCGAGCGCCGCGCCAAAATCATTCACGCCGAAGGAGAGTTTGAAGCCTCTCAGAAACTCGCGGATGCAGCGAAGGTTCTCGAGACGCAGCCTTCCGCCATCCAACTTCGCTATCTGCAAACTTTGACGGAGATAGGTGTCGAGAAGAACACAACGATTGTGTTTCCGCTGCCTATCGATATCATTAATCAGTGGACTAAGAATTTAGGGGGACCGATAAAGTAAGAATGGCTTCTGGTGGAAAACGAGGGGGCGCCGGAGAGCGGGTGCTCGAAAGCCGGCACGTCATTGGCTTGTTCATGCTGATGCTGCTGTTTTCGGGCGTATTTTTCACGCTCGGTTACGTAATGGGGCGCAACCAAATCGATGGCCCCGTGCGGGCCGCAACCGATTTTTTCAACAAGCCGGCGAATCCCGTTTCTCCAAAGAAGGACGCGAGTTCGAAGCGAGCAAGCTACCCTCCACTTGGCTCCGCGCCCACGGACACGGCCGCGCCGCCGAATTCGGATTGGGAGTTTTATCACGCCGGCGACAGCAAGAAAACCGAAGACCATCTGAAGCCCGTGGCTTCCTCACCCGTGCCGGCGGCTTCGCGAAAGATCACGCCAGCGATTGTGAAGACCACGGCGCCACCAAAGACTGCGGGCAGTTCGTCGAAAACTCCAACTGCTCCGCGCATTTCGGGCGGCGCTTATACGCTGCAAGTTTCAGCCCTGACGAAAGAAGCCGATGCGCTCGAACTCGCAACGCGTTTGCAGAAGAAAAAATTCCCCGCCTTCGTTCTGTCTCCGCAAGGGGACAAGTATTATCGCGTTCAAGTCGGCCCGTACACTGATCCGAAGGCTGCTGAAGCCGCTAGGAAAGGCCTCGAGGACGCTGGTTTTAAACCCATTGTGAAACACTGATGCCTCGGGGCAGTTGGCTCACCTATTTTCGTCCGCAGCCTGGCGCGGATACACCTCCAGGCTTGCGTCTGATCGCTGGCGCCGTTTCCGGGGCCGCGCTTTCATTCTCCTACACCGGTTCCTATCCGAGCATTTACTCGTGGGTTTGTGTTGGGATTCTAATCTTGTCACTGTTTCGCGTCCGCCGGCTCGTGGCATTCGGATGCGGTTTTCTTCACGGACTTCTTTTTGTCCTGACGTCAGTGCCTTGGATAGCGACGGTTCTCGCAGTTCACGGCGGTCTCTCGTCAGCGGGGGGGATGGGGCGTTTTGCTTTTGATCGCCATGGCCTGGGGAATTCTGACTGGCTCTTTTGCTTGGGGCGTTCATCGGTTGTCGCTTCAGAACTTCGGGCTTGCTTGCCTCGGTGCGCCATTCCTCTGGGTAACATTCGAATTCGCCCGCGCGCACTTGCCGGAGATTAGCTTCCCGTGGAATTTGCTCGGCTATCCCGCGGCCGCGAATCTGGCGCTAGTCCAGCTCACAACCATCACGGGAATCTTCGGTCTTTCTTTTCTTGTTGCGGCTTTCAACGCCTTGCTCGCATGGGCGTGCGCCTCGAACTCACTGACGCTCCCCAGGCGGATCGCCGCAGCCGCGGCTGCTACGGCAGTTCTCGTATCCGTCGCGTTGACTGCCCCGCGCCTGGTACCGCAGACTCAGGCTCATCATTTCGCCCGTGCCGTACAACTCAATTTCCCGGAGGTAGAATCCTACCCCGCTGATTGGTTTCACGCCCACACTGCGGACCTCGATGAAATCACGCGAATTAGTCTTGCCCCCTCGGCCGTAGATCCTGACCTTCTGGTGTGGCCCGAAGCACCCGCCCCATTTTCGTTTCAAGATACCCAATTCGCAAAGATAGCCTCGACACTGGCGATCCGTTTCGGCCATCCATTCCTCGCCGGCGCCGTCGAATGGAAGCCTGCCGTCGACCCCTCGGACGTCACTCCTCATGGCAGTCTTTTCCCATACAACAGCGCTTTGCTCTTTGACGGTCAAGGCCAGCGCCTTTTCGTCTACGACAAAATCCATCTCGTCCCTTTCGGCGAGTACGAGCCTTTTCCCTTGATCCATCGCGTCGTCACAAGCATGTCCAGCGATGTCGGTGGCTTCCACAAAGGAAATAGGTATCTCGTCGGCCAGCTCCCGCGCGGGAATTCCTTCGGTGTTTTTATCTGCTATGAAGCGATCTATCCTGGCGAAGTCCGCCGCTTTGCGGCCGGTGGTGCCCAGCTGCTCATCAATATTTCGAACGACGGCTGGTTCGGGCGCTCCGCGGCCGCCGAGCAGCATCTCCGCATGGCCCGCGTGCGAGCCGTGGAAAACCGCCGCTGGATGGTTCGCGCGACCAACA
>Ga0206999_10049_pt1 | contig 27366 bp, 24 predicted proteins | sample Alteio_BWMinCont_92_FD_153482 | JGI IMG/M metagenome (GOLD analysis project Ga0206999, IMG submission 153482) | Enriched cells from forest soil in Barre Woods Harvard Forest LTER site, Petersham, Massachusetts, United States -... | ecosystem: Environmental > Terrestrial > Soil > Temperate forest >...
ACCCTGGCGCTGGTGGAACTGTTCTACGCAATATCTGCCCGGGATCTGTCCCGCGCCGCCGATTTGGCTGGCTTCTTCCGGAATTCGTCGCTGGTCGCAGCCGTCGTTGTGGGAACGCTGCTGCAATTCGCGGTCTGCTATCTGCCGCCGTTGCAACAGATCTTCCACACGGTCCCGCTCGCACCCCGAGACCTGGCGATCTGCCTGGGAGTTTCCACGACTGGTTTCGTGGTCTTGGAATTGTGGAAACGATTTCGAGTTTCGGCAACTTTGCACGAATAACACATTTACTGCGAAAACCATCGGCGTGATACACTATTGCTGCCCCGCATTGCTGCCCCGCCTCACGTCGGTGTGAATGGCCAAGTCATGAACACGCCACCAAGGAATCGTCAGATGAGCGACCTGCATGGTCTCGTTTGTGTTTACAAAGCCACGAACTCTGCAAAGGCAGAACTGGTGCGCAATCTGCTCGAAGCCGAAGGAATTCGCGCGGTCACTGGCGATACGCACAATCCCTTTCCAGGACTGTCGATTGCACCGGCGGAAGTGTTTGTCGAACGATCGAATGCAGAGGCTGCCCGCATTGTCATTGCCGAAGTGGAACTGAATCAAAGCGACGATTCATCCATCGATGACGCCTCCAGCGACAATGGCGCGGAATTTGCCGAAGGCGACGTTGGAACGTGATTCGGGAAATCATTCACAGCCCGGATGGCCCTGGAAGGATAATTCCATGGATATGATTCGAAGGATCCTGTGTCCGACCGACTTTTCGGCGAAAGCGGCGAAAGCCCTGCAATACGCCGAGCAGTTGGCACTGCAAACGGGTGCCGACCTGCTTCTGGTCCACGCGTTTGCAGTCCCCGTGGAAATGACTGTGGCCGCACAAACTCAACCGCTGGATGCGAAACACAAGGAGCAAATGGACAAGCTGCTGCAGGATTCGCTGCTGGCGAATCGGATCACAAAATTGCTCCACGCCGGCCCGGCGGGCGAAGTCATCTGCTGGATGGCGCAAGAACATCAGTGCGATTTGATCGTGATGGGAACCCACGGGCATGGAGGTCTGTTGCACCTGATTTTTGGCAACGTTGCCGAATTTGTCCTGAAACATGCACGTTGTCCGGTCCTGACGATTCGCGATCGCCCCGAAAACGAACCGCCATTGCCCCAACCACTCGTCGTTCCCATCAAGGCGCCGAGGTTCATGTGAACGTTCAAGCGTGAATGCAACACATTTGTCAGCCCAGACTTCTGGATCGAAATGGAACTGTTCACGACTGCTTGGCGGTCCATTGACGAATTGATGCCGGTTTGCCATCATTCAGGATCTGAGGGTTGTCCGTTTTGGTGTTACGCATTGAAGCGCTAGGATTTCGCGCGGGAGTTGAGTGCATGGGTCGCTATACTGGTCCCAAGGGACGTGTCAATCGCCGGCTTGGGACAATGGTGTTTGAGAATGCAGGTGCGGCACGGGCATTGGAAAAGCGGCCCAATCCTCCAGGGATGGCGGAACGTCGACGCAAACTGTCCGCGTATGGTGTCGCCTTGGCCGACAAGCAGAAGATCAAGTACCACTATGGCATGCGAGAAGCCCAGTTGCGGCGATATTTCGCCAAGGCTCGCGCTCAAAAGGGAAACACCGGCGAAATCCTGCTGGTGATGTGCGAACGACGCTTGGACAATGTCATCCGCCGTGCCGGGTTCACCACGACTCGCATGCAGGCGCGACAGGGCGTTGTCCACCGGCACTTCCAGTTGAATGGGAAGACCATCAACAAGCCATCGATCTTCGTGGAACCCGGTGATGTGATCACCCTGCGAAATCGCCCCAATGTGAAAAAAATGTACCGCGAAATCGTCGACGGAACCTCGCGGCAGTCGGTGGACTGGATCTCGTTCGACGGCAAGGACATGGAAGCCCGCGTTCAGGCGCTCCCGACTGGAAACGATTCGACGGTCCCCGATATCGAAATCGGCCGAGTCATCGCTTTCATGGCTCGCTGATCAGGCAGTGGCCACGACCGATCCAAATATATAGCGTCCCCAATTTTGGGGACGCTTCTTTTTTGGGGTTGTAAATCTTTCACGTGATGCAAGGAATGGGATTGATGGGACGAATGGGAATAATGGGGGCGGCAATTCATTCACAGCCCCCGACTACGGACCATTGACCACTGACCGGGCACTTTCCTCCACCTGACGAAACCGATAGGATTCCTCCGCGTCGATGGCACCATGATTTGGAACTACGGAGCATTCGGTCATGTTTGATGAACGCTTTCCCACGATTTTGCTTTTTGGCGCTCCTGGCGTGGGTAAGGGAACGCAGGGATCAATTCTTGGCCAGGTTCCCGGGTTTTATCACTTGTCGTGTGGCGATGTCTTTCGTTCGCTGAACATCAATTCACCCGAGGGACGCGAAATCTACGAGTTCAGTTCGCGAGGCCAACTGGTTCCCGACGAATTGACGGTCAAGATCTGGAAGAAATCGCTGCTGGGGCACATTGCGATATCCCGTTATCGGCCGCCGGACGAGTTGCTGGTGCTGGATGGAATTCCCCGGAACCCCAATCAGGTCAATATTCTGAAAGATACGATCAACGTCCTGCACATCATCTATCTGGTGTGTGCCGACATGGACAAGATGATCGACCGCATCAAGCGACGCGCCATTCGCGAAAATCGCGCCGATGACGCGAATGAGGATGTGATCCGGTCGCGCTTCGAGGTATATCATCAGGAATCCGAGCAGGTCATTAACGCGTATCCACCAGAGAACATTTCGCAGATCGACGCGATGCGGTCGCCGGCGGAGGTGTTGGTCGACGTGCTGCAAAAGTTGATTCCCGTCCGTCAGAATTGGTTGGACAGCCTCCCCGCGCAGCCGTTCTAGTAAGTGGACACGCATTGAAAAGCAAGCCGTGGGATTGGCTTCCAGCCTGTCATTGATTGAACAAAGGTGGTTTGGACCAGTGCACCAGCGACAGCCACATTCGGTTTCCAAACTTCATTGATTGAACAAGACGTCAGGCTGGAAGCCTAACCCACTCTGCGTGTCCTTAGTTACCGAGATTGAAAATGGCTTCCAAGAAACGCACGACTCCCCGAACTTCGATTTCAACTCCGCAGGGTGAAACTCGCAAGACTCAAAGCATCGCCGACAGTGCGACCCAAATCGACACGTTTGTGACCAACTTCCTGATCGTCGCCGAACAATTGAAGATCACCTCCAAGCCGCTCAAGGATTTTGAGTTGACGCCTGACCAGGTCGAAGTCCTGTTGCTCGTTCCCTCGATCAAGAAGGCGGTCAAGAACAAGCTGGCCAAGGAGCCCGCATCCTTCACCGCGGCGGAAGTCGCGGGATTGGCGACGGCGGTGGCCGATGAATTGCCCGCGGCAGATTCCAAAAGGCAGGTTGCGCTGCTGCAGGTCGCCAGGCATTTGATGGATCGTCTGCACGGTCGGATCAACGGCGAACCGAACCTTGTCGAGACGAAAACAGGAATCCCCCAAGCCGACCTGCAACCGCTCGACCGGGACTCACTGCTCAAGCTGATCATTGCCAAGATTCCATTTCCGCTGCGGGAAGAGGAATGTGCGGATGGTTCGCTGGTCTTCGTGGGGGGGGACCCCGGTGAGGTTGTGGTCCGCGTCGCACGCAGCCGAATCACTGTTTCTGTCTTCGGCATCGTGTGGGAAGGCTCGCAGACCCCGGTGGTCTGTCCTCAGCCACTGATGAGTCTGCACTGGCGACGCCTTCCCGGCGCACGGCTGACGACAATCCTGCACGAGATGATCGAAGCCGCTCGACAACTGCGACGAGCCAGCTATTGCAAGTGTGCGCGCTGCGGCGAGATCAAACCGCCAGAGTGGATGCACGGCACCGGCGCTTGTCAGTCCTGTGCGCAGCACGAACCCTGATCGACTTCGGCCAACAGTGGCCCGATTTCACCGAAATCGGTGCTGCGGCAACCACGCTCGCCAACGTCATTGGAATTTGCATTCGGCAGTCGATCGACCGAGCCCCGACTTCGGCGAAGTCGGGCCACAGTTGGCCGACTCCTTGCTCGGCGGCGCTACTACTGGCCGATTTCTTTCGCGAGGTTTTCCAGGCGGACGACGGCTCCGTTTTGGGACTTGCTGGCTTCGGCAGCCCTGATGAGGGCGAAGATCTCCAAGGTTTCGGCGGGGGTGACTGGAACCGGACCTCCTTTGAAGAACTTGGCGATTTCGATGGCCAGACCTTCGTAGCCGACATACTTGTCGTTTGTGGGGACGATACCGTTGACGGGGACACCGTGGCCGTAGATGCCGGCCGTGCTGACTCCCTTGTCGCCAAACACCGTCGCACTGTACTTGACTGCCCCCTCTTTGATGCCACGGTAGGTTCCCACGCGACCGTCACTCCATGTCGCGGTGATCGACTCGGCCGTCGGTGTCGAGGTACATGTCACTGAGACGACCCCGGGTCCCATGATCGTGCAGAGAGTCTCGATGCTGTGCAACGGGCGAGTGAACTTGTCGGCTTCCGGAGCGTTGACGTTCCATCCGCCATACACGTCGCACCCGATCACCCGGCCGACTTCGGGATGATTTCGCATCCCACTGAAACCGGCGCTGAAGCGATGCTGCGAACTGCTCCAGCACGGCGTCTTCGTTTCCGCTGCGAGTTTCAAGATGGCAATCGCGTCTTCCACCGATGAAGCCAGCGGGCGGCTGATGAACAGTCGTTTTCCCGCTTTCAGGACCGCCGTCGCCTGCTTCAGATGCAGACGCCCGTCCATGCTGAAAATCATCACGCCATCGCATTTCGTCAGCAACTCGTCGACTGAATTCACCATCTCAATCGAAGGCACGGCGTCTTGTGGATCTTTCGGCTTCTGGTACATCTCCAGCAGTTGCTTTTTCCACTGCTCAACCAGGTTGTTGCTGTCCGGATAATCGTCGCTGCCGATCGGATAGGCCGCCACAACCCGCACTCCTTCAAAGACCCCTTCGGCATGCGGTCGATTGAGGAATTCGGTATAGCCGACCGAACCAAAGTTATCGATCCCAAGGATTCCCACCCGCACCGGATCCGCTGCATGAACTCGAATGTTTGTGAAGTAAGATGCACAAGCGGCCAGGAGCAACTGAAGGATGACAAGTCGAATCATGAGAGGGTCCAATGGCACGGAGGCAAATAGCGCGGGGTCAGGTGTACGATTATTCGAAATTGGCCGGATTGGGGTCAGATTTCAATTTCGACTCGATTCCGGCCAATTTCGAATGATCGTACACCTGACCCCTGATCGTGGGAAACGCTGGTGACGATTCGCACGACTCGACACCATCTTGTCTGACGCGGAATGGTGGTCCCGTGCCGGACCCTCAACAAGTCCAACCGGAGAATGATATGCTGTTCTGAAACGAGTGCGCCCCTTCGTTCTCTATTTGATGCATTGTTGGAGTCCGAATGTCTGCGGAACTTCGATCACCCAATGGCTCGATGATTGTCCGGGGATTCATTCTGGCTGCGATCGCGGTCACTGTCGTCGGAGCGCAGGTTGGTTTTCCGTGGCTCAGCTTTCATTTCGCCGGTGCCTTGGCCGAAGGAGCTTATAGGGAGGATGAACCGGCAAGTTGGAGCGATTATTGCAGCGCTCGCATGCGATTCAATTCGTTCTTTGATCCTGACTCCCTGCCGTTCCGGGGTGTAATCATTCGTTCAGCGACTGTCTACAAAGATGAATTGATCGTATTGGCAAACAATGGATTGAACATTGATTCGACGCAGCCTCCCACGGACTTGATTCGATTCAATCTTCGAACGGGAAACGCTTCGACATCGCCCGCACCGGAAGGTGTTCGGTATGTGCTTTCGGATGGAAATCGTCTGTGGTGGTTGCCGGAAGACAAAGATGTTAGAGATCCACCTTGGATATTGGATGACCACCCGACAGCACTCGTTAGCCACTATCCGCTGTATCAATTTGTCGATTTCATCGACGGTTGCTGGCAGAAATCGGATCGATTCGCGCTGATACCACCCCGTTCAGGTCCATTTGATGCACCAACTTTCTGGCCGTCAACGACAGCCAACAGCTTTCTGCAAGTGGAATCAACGCTGGATCGTCTCATCTTCCGAATTGGGTTCGAAGTTGGAACCAAGGAGCAAGCGTTACAATTCGCTGAACGATTCTGGAATCCGACAAATGACGAATTGAAACAAGTCGGGTATCGTTTCATCAGTTCGACGGATGAAGACACCAGTTTTCTGCGTCTTCCATTTGGCCGTTGGCTCGAAGGTGGTGTCCTCTGCGCCATGGATTACACCGGCGACCATCGTGGAGACTCTGTGTTCCGATGGGATCGTTACGAACCAGGGAAGCCCATCGAATCCAGATTCGTTCCTACTCCAATACGGTGGGGCATTGATCCGTTTTATTATGGGAAGAAGCTAGATGGCCTGACGGCTATCACTTCTGTCGACGGGCGCGTGTACATCCTCTCCCACGATGACAGCGACGGACGACTGCACGTTTTGCAATGGGAAAACGGGCAACTTCGGCTCGTTGCACAACGTGGCGATCCCTATTTTCGGCGTGTTTGCCTGGACGGCGGCCTGCTCTTTAGCCTGGTTTGCATCATTCCGATGTTGCTCCTGGCATTTCTCGCATTCCTCTTGCAACGAAACCAGGCGGGTCGCTTGTTTGCGTATGGTCGTGAGTCCGTGGTTTTGGCGTCAGTTGCTCGCCGTGGCATCGCGCGCAGCGTCGACCTGGGCTTGGTCGTTCTGCCGCTGGTCCTATCCGTTGCCATGCATCCGGATGCAATCGGCTGGTGGCGGCGCACGTCGGATGAATCAAGGCACCTATTCGAGGCGATCGACTATTTCGAATTCGTTCCAGTCGTAGATTCACTTCAAGCTTGCCGGGACGCGCTTCAGACGAACCTGTTCGCGCTGTTATCCGCTCCGATATTGTGGTGGGTGTTTGTGATCGGTGTGGCTGTCGGCGTCGCTCAACTGCTCTGGCAGGGACGGTCGGGCCGCACGCTGGGTAAATGGCTGATGGGGATCAAAGTCGTCCGCACGACACTTCGCCCGTGCGGGCTGGCTCGGTCCCTTCTACGCGAAATCCTGTTGCTGATTGACAGTGTGATGCTGTTTTCGTGGGTGACGGGTGTAATCACCATCTTGGCAACATCCAGGTCACAGCGGGTCGGGGACTTGATCGCGGATACGATTGTTATTCGAAACGCGTGAATACCCCAATTAAACCAGCCGCCAGCGTTTTCTCAGCATCCATTCACCGGTCAGCAGCATGGCAAACACCGACAAGAACTCCCAACGGTTCCAGAGTGGGATCGGGTTGTCGGTTTGAAGTGGGATGGGGGTGCCGAGTGGGATTTCGGCGGGCAGAGAGTCGACGTCGTCCAGCGTGTAGAAGCGGCCGTTCGATTGCTTTGCCGCGAGTTGCATGTCGGATTTGTCCATGCCCCGGCGCTGCAGTTCACGCAGCGGCGCTTCGACGCGGAAATCCGTGGCGGGCGGAGCTTCATTAAAGGCCGGTTGAGATATCCAGGCGTGATAGCTGCCATCCGACAAACGAGCCAATTGGCCTTCGAACATCGTCGGAGCTTCGCGAAGTCGGGTCAGCTTCACAGGCTGGCGGCCTTCGCCCTTGCGTTCGACCATCACGGTCACGCCGCTCGCATCCGCAGGCAGAAATCGCTCGTCGACAAATCGCACGCGCAACGTCACCGGCTGGCCGCGCTGATACACCAACTGCTCGACGCTCAATTCGGCCGTGCGATCCTTGCCGATCAGGCGACCTCGGCTCAGGTATCGTATGGCCTGGATCCAGTAGCGACCGTAGTACAGATCGCCGCGTCGGAATCGCCAGCGCCAGGTTTCATCCGTGGCGTGATACAAGACTTTGCCCGCCCCGACCTGCTGCAGCATGATGATTGGCAGCCGGCCGTTGGCGCCCGACTTCAGCGGATGCTCCGCGAACACTCGCACGCCGGGCTTTGTCTTGGGGATCTCGACAAACCAGAACAGGCTGGGAAGAGCGTTCCAGACCTTCAGGCTGTCGGCTTCGCCGTCACCCAGCCGAAACAGGCTGTTACCCTTCTGACCCTCCAGCGTCAGCACGGGATGAAAGCTGTCGTAGCTGGCGGTTTCCGGGGACGGAACCTTCACATCCGCAGGTTCAAACGGCAGCAGCGATTCCAGGGGCGTTCCGTTCAAGGCGACCGGATTGGCTTGCGATCCGGCAATGAAGACAACGCTCCCCCCCTTTTCACGCACAAAGTCGCGGATGTTTTCCAGCACGGACGGGCCGAGGACTCCAAGGGTCAGGTCGCCGAAGATGATCACATCGAACTTGGCCAGATCCTCTTTTTTAACCGGAAAATGTTCCAGGGCGGTCCGATCTTCCTGCGAGTACTCAAGGTCGGCATCTTGCAGCAGCGTACTCAACTCGGTCGACTTGTCGCGTTCGAACAGTTGTTTCAGGTAGCGGAATTCATAGCGCGGCACGCCATCGACCAGCAGGACGCGAATCTTCTCTTCGCGCACGCTGACATGGCGGACTTCGGCATTGTTTTGCTTGTTGGTCTCGTCCGGCCGGGGGACCACTTCCAGGATCAGATCGAATTCCCCCGCCTTGGTCGAGGTGTAAGAGAGTTCCACCTTCAATGGCTGCCCATCCAGCGGTGCCTTGATTTCCTGGGAACTCAGGACCCCGTCCTCCCCTTCCCGACGCAGCCGCAGCGTCAGTTTTTGCCCGGCGTGGCCGAAGCTTTTGACCTTGGCCGTGAACGACATCGGATCGCCCACAAACGCGACTTCGTCGACCAGCGTGTCGTAGATCAGAACGTCTTTGGAAGCTTCGTCGCTGCCAAGTCCGACAATGTGCAGTTGCACACCCTTTCGTCGGACAGATTCGGCAACCGTGGAGAGCTTGTCGACGTCGGAAACACTGGCCACGCCATCCGTGAACAGGATCAGGGCGGCCGGTGGCGTTCCTCGCAGATCCCCCAGGACCTTCTTGACGGCAACGGCCGGTCGCGTTTGTTCGCCGTCGGGACGCAGCGACTGGATCTCGGCCAGCGCCGCGTCGAATGGGGGCAGCCTTTTCTTCCCCGGCACCGCGGATGTGGCCTGCTGTTCTGCATCACCTGCCTCTGGTTTGACCTCGATCCTGACCCCTGGTGTTTCGTCCAGATTCCCCGCCGCCAACTGCGATGCGGAATCGGAAAACCGGTACAGCCGAATCTGATGGTGGAGTTGCAGGTCGCGCAAGAACTGCCCGTTGTTCCTCGTCAGGACATCCTGAGTCAGAGCCAGCCGATGTGCGTCGCGACCTGGCAACAGCGAAATTGTTTTGGCGAGATTCGCCGCCGATGATCCGGGTGCGTACTGGTCCTGCAGTGACATGCTGGCCGAAGTGTCGATCATGACCGCGATGCTCGGCAGGCCTGTCCGTTCAACCGTCAGGCTCAATTCGGTCAGCATTCCCAAGATCACGGCGAAGACCAGCAATCGCAAAAAGGTCAGGGCCAGACGCTGCCACCGACCCAGGGATTCACCGTCACGGCGGTAGATCCACGTCACGAAGATCAAGAGCGTCCCCACGGCCAGTGCGATCAACCAAGACGGACCAGGCGCTCTCCAATCCAGCCGCCACTGCGTACCTTCACCGGGAGCAGGAGCCTTCAGGCCGAGATACCATGCCAGGAAATGTTGTATGCGGTCCATCATCCGATTATAAGGAGCGATTCTTGGAGCCGCGACCGTGAGGGAGCGGTTGGCGTACCGTTAAGTCCCGCTCCCGCTCCCTCACGGTCGCGGCTCCGAATCCTCATTTGAAGTAGTCGACAGCGTTCTGGAAGATCCGGCGTCCTGCGCCATCGCCAGTCAGACGCAGTCGAGTCCATTGTGGATGCTGCGTCCCGAACAAGAAGCGTTCGGGGTGTGGCATCAACCCCAGGATGCGACCCGTGGGATCCCCGAGTCCGGCAATATCCAGGGTCGATCCGTTGGGATTGGCCGCCCAACGATCATTGATTGGATTCGTGGGACTTCCGTTGGTCGGCAGCCAGGATGCATAGCTGAGCGCGATTTGCCCGCGACTCTGCCAGTCGCTCAGCACCGTCTCGCCGCGAACGACGATCCGACCCTCGGCGTGGGCAATCGGCAGGTCGATCTCATCAATCCCGCGGAGAAAGACGTTGCCGGGTGAGGTGACCTTCAAGTGGACCCAACGGGCCGTGTATTTGCCATTCAAGTTCCACGTCAGCGTGGCTTCCGCCTGATCGCGTTCGGACGCCAGCGATTCGGCGGTCCCGCCCGGAAGAATGCCTGCCTTCAGCAGCGTCTGGAATCCGTTGCAGATCCCCAGCACCAACTTTTCCGCAGCCAGGAAGCGTCGCATCGCGTCGCCAAGATGCCCTCGAAGCTGGCTGGCGAAGACCACTCCCGCGCCAATGTCGTCACCGTAGCTGAACCCGCCGGGGACGCACAGAACCTGGAATTCATCGAGCAGCTCTGGACGTTCCAGCAGTTGAAACAGATGCACTCGTTCGGCCTGTCCGCCACAGGTGTCAAAGGCAAATGCCGTTTCGGTATCGCAATTCGTTCCGGGAGCCCGAAGAACACAGATTCTGGGTGCAGACATTTCTCGTCAGATCCTCTTTCGCAGACACATCCGCTCCGAACGCTCCCTCGACCGCCACTTTCGAATGATAACGATGGCGGTGTCGAAGCGGGAGCGTCGGGCGAGATTGCAGGAGCGGCGAAGTTGGGGGTGCCAGTGATCGGGGTCAGGCACTTCGGAATTTCGGAATTGGCGGGAGTTTGATTTTCAGTTGATTGATCGTCTTCTCCCGCCAATTTCGAAATTCCGAAGTGCCTGACCCCTGGCTGGTGAGCGATTGAATGAAAAAAGCCTCAACAACTTGTTGTCGAGGCTTGGCGTTCATTTCGAGATCGCGTCTGCGACCAGAATGCTGGTTAACGGTCCGGGGCCGCGCCGAATCGGCGGCCCTGTGTGGCCTTTTGCTGGGGCCGTCGCGGTGGGCGACCACTGGCAGTCGATGAAGGTTTCCCCTGTCCGAACGGTCGGCTTCCAGGACCACCGGGCCGACGATTTTGTTGCCCAGGTCGGCGCACCGGCGGCCGTGCCGTGGCAGATGGTGCCGACGAAAACTGGACGTGGTAGGGATGATCGGTGCGAACCGGGATCTGCTGTTGAATCATTCGTTCGATTCCACGCAGCGCACCACGGTCGTCCGCGTCGCAGAATGTCAGCGCGATCCCTTCGGCGCCCGCTCGTGCGGTCCGACCGATGCGATGCACATAATTCTCGGGTTCAACGGGCAGATCGAAGTTGATGACATGCGAGATGTCATCGATGTCGATCCCGCGAGCGGCAATGTCCGTGGCCACCAGTACTCGCGTCCGCCCATCGCGAAAACCGTACAGAGCCCGCTGGCGGGCCGCCTGCGATTTGTCGCCGTGGATGGAGTCTGTCGAGATTCCCGCGGCATCCAGCCAGCGAGCAAGCTTGTCGGCCCCGTGCTTCGTTCGGGCGAAGACGATCGCCCGGCGGACCGTGTTGTCGGAAAGAATGTTTTGCAGCAGCGCCTTTTTGTCTTCACGCGAAACGAACAACACATGTTGTTCGATCCGTTCCGCGGTGGTGGCCTGCGGTGCGACTGCAATCCGAATGGGATCGCGGAGCAATTTCCCGACCAGCGGAGCCAGCGCCGCGGGCATGGTGGCCGAAAAGAACAACGATTGTCGGTTGGCCGGCAATGCGGCGACGATTTTTTCAATGGCAGGCAGGAAGCCCATGTCGAGCATCCGGTCGGCTTCATCAAGGACGAACGTTTCCAACCCGTCCAGACGAACCGCTCCTTGTCCCATCAGGTCCATCAGGCGACCGGGAGTGGCGACCAGGATGTCGACACCGCGATTCAGAATGCGGGTTTGCGGCAACTGGCTGACGCCACCCACCACGACGACCTGTCGAAATTTCAGGCCCCGGCCGTAAGTGGTAAAGCTTTCGTCGATTTGTTGCGCCAGTTCCCGCGTGGGAGCCAGAATCAAGACGCGAGGCTTGCGTGGAACGGGAGCGCGTCGGGAAAGCGCCAACCGGTTCAGGATCGGCAGGGCAAACGCGGCGGTCTTTCCAGTCCCGGTTTGAGCGCACCCGAGCAGGTCGCGTCCGGCGAGCAAATGAGGGATCGCCTGCGCCTGGATCGGCGTGGGCGTGGTGTAGTTTTCATGCTGCAGTGTCAGCCGGATCGGCTCGACAAAATCAAAATCAGCAAACGAAGTCGAATTCAAAGAAGTTTCCTAACAGTTCGGCCGGCGTTTGACCGGCACAGAAATTAAACGACGTGTTCGAGGGACGGCGTCCCAGGAAAAAATCACAGCCGCGCGGGAGACGTTCAACGCTCCCCATCGTTGATACCGCAATCGCGGCATGGCTGGTGATACGTCACGTCCACGGGCTGGAGGCTCGTGCCACGTGTGGCATGGTCGCCTTGACCATGGTTCACCCACCGCGATTCAAAAAACGGCATAGACACGCTGCAAGTTCTCGTAGGACGGAAATCCAATCCGTCGTGAAAGGGACGGGCCCGAAGACCCATCCTACGAAAAGACTCGCAGCCTCGCTGAGAGGGCTTTCGCCGGTCCCAGCCACAAGACGCATCCAGTGTCGTCTCGATTTCCGGTCGCGCTCTTGGCAGCGGTCCGGACTCATTTTGGGGCGATCAACGCGGTGGGAAAGACTCGGCTTTCCCGGCCGCGAATCGGTTCAAATCAATCGCCTTGGAAGTCGAGAGATCACTCCACTCGAATCATTTAGTAACGGCCGCCACCGCCGCCACCATATCCACCACCACCACCGCCGCCGTATCCGCCACGGCCGCCGCCACCACCACCGTATCCACCGCCGCCACCGCTGCGTTCTTCACGCGGACGAGCTTCGTTGACGGTCAATGTTCGTCCCTGGTATTCCGTGCCGTTCACCGCTTGAACAGCGGATTCGGCACCATCCGACATTTCGACAAACCCGAATCCGCGCGACCGGCCCGTTTCACGATCCGAAATCACCTGGGTCGAAGTCACCGAGCCATGCTGCGAAAACAGATCTCGCAAATCGTCGGCGGTCGTACCAAACGCCAGATTCCCCACATACAAATTCTTACTCATCGTCATCCTTCGCGAGCTTCTAATGCTCGCCAAAACAGGTCACTGGCTGCCGCGAAGAATTCGCGACAGGGAAGATCTCAGCCAAACCGAGGCCCAACGTCGAACCGATTTCAAAGCGGCGAGCGATTCTTCGACGCCTGCAGAGAATCCGATTTGTACGCGGCCATCGAACGTCACCGGGCCTGGCGATCTTGGACTCTGCGAAGCGAGCAGTGAGCAAGAGGACAATAGCGGCGGTCATCTTCCTACCTGACAGACACCATCGTCCATCAAAGTGAGTCTGCAGTATAGGCAGAACCGCGGAAAAAGAAAATGTCAATTGGCACAGTTTGATGGAAAAGTGCCACCTCGCGTGGTCAGATTCTGACGATCGAAGCAAGTGGGCATGGCTCGAAACGCGCAAATCGTCCCATTTTCGTTTGATCTAACCGACTCATCCCCTGAACCGGAAACGCTGTCGCTGCAGGACACGACGAACAACGACGATCCGGGACGGAACAGGACACGCCGAACGGCGGCGACACCGAGAGGGACACGGACATCCTACCCCAACAATTCCCGAATCACACGACCGTTGTTCGTGACCTTGACCGGGCGTCCTTCCGGGGTGTGGAATTCGTGATCGGGGTTGATTCCCAGGCAATGGAACATCGTCGCCGAGAGATCGGCGGGCCCAGTTGTGTCGCCGGACGGCTTTTCGCCGCGCGAATTGGTTTCTCCCACCACCAGGCCGCCCCGGACTCCGCCTCCGCTGAGCAGGATGCAGTTCGATGGTCCCCAGTGATCGCGGCCGGCGTCCTTGTTGACGCGCGGGGTGCGGCCGAATTCGCCCATGACCACCAGCAGTGTTCGCTCGTTCAGGCCCCGGTCGTGCAGGTCGCGGACGAGTGTGCTGAGGGCCGAGTCCAGATGCGGCAGCAAGTCATTCTTCAAGGTGTTGAAGTTGTCGTAGTGGGTGTCCCAGTTGGTATGGTCGATTGTGACACAGCGCACCCCTGCTTCGACGAGTCGCCGGGCCATCAGGCAGGACTGCCCCAGCGAATGGCGGCCGTATTCGCGACGCAACGGATCGGGCTCGGATGCGATGTCGAACGCAGCCTTGGTCTGCGGCGAGACCATCAGCGAGAACGCCTTGTCGCGGAACGAACTGGTGGTCAGGGCTGCCGAGTTCGCCTTGGCCTCGGCGGACCGTGTGAATCTGTCGACGGTCGCCAGCAACTCGCGGCGCGAATCCAGTCGCGACGAATCCACCGTGACAGGCGGCAGCAGGTCGGGGACGGTAAAGTCCGGGGCGTTTGGATCGGCTTCGACGACGAAGGGCGCCGCAGTCGGACCCAGGTAGGCTGGCCCGCACGAACTGTGCATGCGCGGCAGGCAAACGTACGGCGGAACCGACCCGCGCGGCCCCAACGTTCTGGAGACAATGGATCCCAATGACGGAAACTGGTTGTTCGGCTTCAGATTGGGATTGAAGCCGGCTCGCGGTGCATAGCCCGTCAACATCCAGTGGTCGGCGGGTCCATGATTGGAATCGGTGTGCGTGAACGATCGGAGCAGCGCGAACTTGTCCGCCTGCCGGGCGACGCGTGGCAGGTGCGAGCAGACTTCGATGCCAGGGACGTTGGTGGCGATCGGATCGAATTCGCCGCGGAATTCGATCGGTGCCTGGGGCTTCATGTCCAGGGTGTCGATCGTGCTCAGCCCACCCTTGAGGAACAGGATGATCAGCGAGACATTGTCCCGGCCATTCGCATTGGTCGACTCGGTGGCAGCGGCCTGGCGCACCAGCAGTTCATTCAGCGTCACGCTGAATCCTGGCACGGCGGCCACGCCAATTCGCAGGGCGTCGCGTCGGGACAATCCATCGCAGAAACGTCGTGGCATCGTGTCACCTCGTCTTGTTGGAGTTCAGGCTTTAGCCTGTTCCGGCCAGGCTAAAGCCTGAACTCCAACGTTAATGGTTAAAGGCAAACTCCAGGCTGTTCATCAGGGACCATGCCAAATCTTCCGCGGCCGGCTGGCGTCGGAACGGGCCGGCTTTGGCAAAGTGTGCGATGGCAACGGCTCGTTCTTCGTCGGTTGGCAACCGGCTGAAGAACGCCAGGTAAATCTCGGTAATCACTGCGCTGTCGTCATTCGGGTGGTCACGCAGCAGTTTGACGATTCGACCAGCATCGTGGCTGAACTTGGCTTCCAGGTTCGGGGAATTCAAGGTGTGCAGCACTTGAGCCACGTTGGGGGACGAAACTCGTTCGCATTCGCAAACCGTGGTCCGGCTGGGGCGGCCTGTCGTCGTCAGGAAATAGCTGGTGGCCTGGCTGTCCCACAGTTGAACCGCGCGTGATCCGGCTGGCACGCCGTCGAACTTTTCAGGGACTCCGGTCGCATCGCAGATCGCATCGAGCAGCACTTCGGCATCCATCCGCCGCAATAGCGCTCGGGAGTAGTTCTGCTCGTCGTTCTGGTTGGTCGAATTGACTGCCGTGGAGGCCTGGTACGTGCGCGAGGCGATGATGAACCGCATCAACTGATGCAGGTCAAACTGCGACTTCATCAATTGATTGGCCAGGGCATCCAGCAGTTCCGGATTGGTCGGGGGATTTGTGGATCGAACGTCGTCCACTGGTTCGACAATGCCCCGGCCCAGGAAATGCGCCCATGTGCGGTTGGCGATGTTCCGAGCGAAAAAGGGGTTGGAAGGTGCCGTCACCCAATCGGAAAGAACGCGTCGGCGATCTCCCTCGGGATTGGCGGCCGGCATCGGCGTCCCAAGGGGATGCGCGTAGATGTTCGCGCCCGACCGGGGATGCTTCGTGAGGTCATTCTTCGCTGCCAGCAGCATTTCGCCGCGCGGTGTCGGTTTGAAAGTCAGGGGGACGAAGAATGCCTGCATCCCGAAATAGTCGTCCTGACTCCAACGATCGAAGGGATGGTGGTGGCACTTGGCACATTCAATCCGCACGCCGAGCAACGACTGCGACAACATGGCTGCGGCATCGCCCGGATCCTTGGCCACCTTGAAAAAGTGAGCGGCAGGATGGTCTGACACCATGCCATCGGCTTCGATCAACTCCCTGGCGAAGCGGTCCATGGGCTTGTTTGCCGCAAAGCTGTCGCGAATCCATTTGTAGTAGGCGTAAGCCCCTTTGTGACCCAAGGCCTGCCGATCGACTCGCAGCCAGTCTGCCCACTTCAACGCCCAGTAGTCCGCGAATTCGGGCCGCTGGAACAGCGTTTCCAACACTTGCGATCGTTTGTCGGGCTGTGTGTTGCCCAGGAACTCGCGGCACTCGGCAGGATTCGGCAACCGGCCAATCAGGTCGAGATAGACCCGTCGCAGAAACGTGGCATCGTCGCAGATGGGCGAGGGGACGATGTGCAGTTTGTTCAGCTTGACGTCGACCAGTCGGTCGACGTCATTGATCGCCGGGGGAACCGCTTCGGTCGGATTGGTGTCGCCCCGAGGGACGAGTGCGGTGAAAACGGCGTTCGAATCCAGATAGGCAGCCATGACCGCCACATCGCCCGCGACATCCTGAACGGCGACTTCTCCAAACTCATCAACGGTGCCAACCGCTTCGCGGTTGGACTGGAATCGAGAATGGCGGGTGACATCCACTTCACGGCCATCCGAATAGATCGCGGTCACCTGCAACTTCTGCCTGGTCTTGAACGCCATCACTTGTTCACCGGGCGTAACTCGAATGGACACAACACGCGGAGCGTCGTCGCGTCCTGCGGGCATTCCGGAGGCAATCCAATCGCGCAACAGGCGGAACTCATCGGTTCCGCGCAGAATTCGGACGCCCCCGCCGTGAGGGATGCCTCCCGAGATTTTCAACAGCAGCAAGCTTTTCTCGGGGATCGAGGGCAGCACGCGCCGACCTCGGGATTCCTGAGTTAGCGCGACGTAATCCGCGGCCGGATCGAATCCAAACACCGACAATTTGAACCCGTTCTGGCCCTCGGACTTTCCGTGACAGCCCGAGGAATTGCAGCCGTACCGGCTGAAGATCGGCACCACATCGTTGGCAAAGTGCAGTTCTTGCGAAGCGGGAGGTGAGTCGGCGGCGGTGGCCAGCAAACCCCACAGGGTCAGCAACAGAAACGGCACCAAGCTCACAATGCAACGCATTCGGAGAAGGCTCGCAGGGGCGGGAGGTCTGGCGGAGGAACACATCAAGCGTTCCCAATGCTATCTCTCTTTCGACCCGCAAGCAAGCCGGGCTTCACCCTGTGATACCGCATTCTGAGCGGGGTGGCGTCAGCCCCCCGGTTCTTCAGAGCGTGAGCTGCCTACAGCAACGTTTCCAGAAGCATGCGGATCTTGCGCATTTCCAGAGCCCGGTCCTGGCCGTTCAGCAAAGCCGGCAGGATCTCGACCGACAGCGCCCGCATGTAGTTGTAGCGCCGCAGTTGTCCAATGATCCGGCTGTAGTCGACCTCGCCCAATCCCACGGAGACTTGGATCTCGGTGGGCGACGTGTCGCGCAGATGTGTATGGTAGACATACGGATAAACTTGGTCGTGCGACTGATTGGCATAGCGGCCGACCATGTAGTAGCTGGGATCCAGAGTCAATCCCAACCCCGGCACGGCCTGGCACAATTCCACGGCAGTTTGCGGATCTTCGGTCAGAAAACCAGACTTCGTTTTCAACGACACACGGATACCGGAAAAATTTGCCGCTGCCAGACGGCTGCGCAGGCGGTCGATCTCCTCGTTGAATGGCGTCCCCAACGTCGCTGCGGGGATCGTAATCTGAGTGATCTTCAGCATCTTGGCCACGCGGCACAGGCCGTCGAAAATTGCGGCAGAGACGTCGTCTTCCATGCTGATCGCCACGGGCGTCAGCCGAGTCCACTCGCGATACTGCGTGAAAAACCGCTCTGGATTTCCGCCAACATGTGACGGCTTCAGGTGTTCCGTCTTTTCATCCAGCCAGATTTCGATCTTGTCATAGCCCAAATCCGAAATCTGCTGGCAGGCCTCGGCGAAGCTGAGGTCTTCAAAACATCGTGACGAGGCTGAAACAAACACTCCCACACTCCCTTGACCGGACAAGAATCTCAGTCACTCCCTGACAACCGAGTGGTAAGTTAATCCGATTGGGCAGATTCTGCAAGAACCTTCGGTTGTTCCCGGCAATCGGATTGTGATTGATGTGCGGAATGTTCGTGCTTTTCCGATGAAAACGCCGATAACGAAAGAGCGAGCGATCAAATCGCCACGTTGGCCTTCGCCGGATGCCAGTCGAACAGCTCTATGGGGAAGTGACATGAGTATCAAAGCAAGCTGGGGATTGACAGTTCTACTGGCTGCCAGTGCCCTGGTCGGCTGCGGGCAGTCGAGACAGATGGTTCGAGGACAGTCCCCTGCCAACTGCCCTCCGCAAGCAGAAGCCGAGGGTCCGATTATCGGTTCTGCCCCTGGGTATGCCGAAGGGACGAAGCCCCACATGTCGAAGCTTGGGCACGATTTCAAGGCTTTTAATGGGTTCCGTGACAATAACTTCGGGTACGAAGGCGGGTACTACGCGGGACCGCAAGGTTATTACACCGATCGTGATCGGATCTACAGGACGGGAATGGGCGCGGCTGCAGGCTGCCCCGCGTGCGAATACGGCCGAAATTGTCAGCCCGGGGGCTGTCAGCATTGCGGGTGCAACAGTGGCAACTGTGGTCCTGGTGGTCCTGGATGCCCTCAAGTTTACCAGACCTACCAATACAATTGGCCGCGAAACGTGGTCGCGCCTCCGGCCGAAGTACCAAACGCGATGGTCCAATACCCGTACTACACCCTGCGTGGCCCCACAGACTTCTTCATGAAGTAGGAGACGTTTGGGATTCACGCATGCAGCCGTAAACTTGCGACGACCTCGACGGTCCTCAAGCCCGCCCCATCTGGGACGGGCTTGAGTTGTTTTTGATGCGCCGAATCATTCAATTCAGAAGCGACCACGAATGACACGAATGGACACGAATGAAGAATAAGGGAGGACGGAAGAAATCAGGGATGAAGGACGCGCTGGCACGATCGACAATCGGCCCGTTAGACTTTGCATCCAGCTTGTGTGTTCATTGGCGGTCGTTCGATTGAATGCTGAGTACAATTCCCCTCGAATGGGGGAACAATCTGTGCTTTGCAATCCATCCCCTTCGGGGAAAATACAAAACCAGCACTCCAAGATTTCTGACACCTGAAACTGTGCTCCCAATTGCGGGGAGATATACTGAGCAATTCTGGTTGCGGGCACACATGGCAGACACGTTTTCTTCAATCGTATTGCGCGAATGCCTGGCGAAGGCGCGCGCTGGCGACGCATCGGCTCGGGACCGCCTGTTTGCCGCGTGCCGCAGCTACCTTGTTCTGATGGCTCGGGGCAGCGTCGAACCGTGGATGAGCGCCAAGGTGGACGCCTCGGACCTGGTTCAGCAGACCCTGCTGGACGCCCATCGCGACTTCGAACGCTTTCAGGGGCAAACCGATCAGGAGTGGCTGGCATGGCTGCGTCAGATCCTGAATCACAATGCGTGCGATGCCGTGCGCCACTACGGAGCAGCGGGCAAGCGAGCGGCCAGGCGTGAAGTTCCGCTCAACGCCAATCGCAGCGACGACTCGAATGAACCGGTCTTTGAACCTCCGTCGCCTGGGAAGAGTCCGAGTCAGATGGCGATTCACAACGAACGCGAGTTGCTGCTGGCCGAGGCGATGGATCAACTTTCCGAGGACCATCGCGAGGTCATTATCTTGCGAAACATTCAGCGTCTGTCGTTCGATGAGGTGGCCGAACAACTTGGCCGGACCCGGCCCGCGGTTCAGATGCTGTGGATGCGTGCCATTCAGAAGCTGAAATCGTTGCTGTCGACCGCGCTCTCGGGTGAATCTCCTGGAGGAGCGGTGAGATGATGACTGGCAACGATAATCCCGATGAATACGACAACATCCAGTCGCTGGATGAATTGCTGCTCGCCATCCAGACCGACAATGTCGGGCGGCGCGAGGAATTGCTGCGTCAACATCCGCAACTGCGCGATTGGATCGACGTGCTTCAGTCACTGGACAGCTTTGCTCCGCGCCCGATCGGACCCGAGTTTGCGCCGACGATGCTGGACAATCGAGTCCCTTCGCCATCCTTGTCCGAATCAACCGTATCGAGACTGTTTGGAAAGTACGAATTGCTGGGTGAAATCGGGCGTGGCGGGATGGGGGTCGTATACAAGGCCCGGCAGCGGGATTTGAACCGCATTGTGGCATTGAAGATGATCCTGGCGAGCGAATGGGCTTCGGCGGAAGAGATTTCGCGGTTTCAGGCCGAAGCCCGTGCCGCTGCTCGGTTGCGGCATCGCAATATCGTCGGCATTTACGAAGTTGGCGAGGAACAGGGGCGGCACTTCTTTGCGATGGATTTTGTGGAAGGACACAGCCTGGCGGCCGTGATCAAACGCCAGCCGCTCGCTCCCGAACAGGCCGCGCGCTGGATGGCCTCGATCGCGCAAGCCGTCGATCACCTGCACTCGCAGGGGTTGATTCATCGCGACCTGAAACCGTCAAACATTCTGATCGATTCCGCAGACGAGCCGATGGTCACCGATTTCGGCCTGGCCAAGATATTTGATACCGACGGTGCAGGAACGCGGACCGGCGCGATCATGGGAACGCCCAGCTACATGTCGCCCGAACAGGCATCCGGCCGGAATTCACTGGTCAGCGCGCGGAGCGACATCTACAGCCTGGGAGCGGTGCTGTATGAAATGCTTTCGGGGCGACCCCCGTTCAAAGAAGAGAATCCACTCGACACGCTCGTGCAAGTGCTGGAGGGGGAACCGACGCTGTTGCGAGAACTGGTCAGTACCATCCCCCGGGAACTGGAACTGATCTGCTTCAAGTGCCTGGAAAAGGATCCGGAACGCCGGTACGCCAGTGCCGCGGACCTCGCAGCCGATCTGACGAGGTACCTGCGCGGAGATCCGGTGGAAGCCCAGTCTGGCGGGCCAGTCCAGATCCTGCAAAGGTGGGTGCGACGTCAGCCGGGTCTGGCCTGCCGCCTGGCCGTACTGTTGCCCGGCATGGTGATCGTCCAGACGTACTTTGTGTCGAACGGAACGGACCTAGCCTATCACCTGCGTGTGATTTCGTTGCTGGGCCTGTGGATCATTTTGTCCTGCGTGTGGCAACTGCTGTTGAACCAGCAAACGCTGGCGACCCTGTCTCGCATCGGCACCGTGCAGACCGACGCCTCGATCCTGACGGCGCTGTTTACGCAGGCCGGCAACGATGACGGCACGCTGGTGGTCATCTATGCACTCTTGATCGTGACCGCGGGTCTGTGGTTTCAGGAGCGGCTGGTCTGGTGGACGACCGGCATTGTCGAACTCGCCTTCGGTGCCTTGTTGTTGTATCGCCCTCACTTGGGAACCCCGTGGCATTATCCCTTGCTGGTGGCAATCACACTGGCCGCCGTGGGCGGGGCGACCAGCTTTCAGGTTCGTCGCGTGCGTGCGCTGAGCCGGTTTTACGAACGGCGACCGCTGTAGCTTTGGGTTTTCCAAAACGACGCGCCACTACCGTAGGACGGATTTTCAATCCGTCCGCGCCACGGGACGCAGCCAGAAATATGGGCCGGACGCCGGACTGCTTGTCAAAGAGATCTCCCCTTTGAGTTCTCCGCTCGACGCTGTTTGGCGAATTTCAGATCGACAATGACGCACAGGTTCCGGACTCGACGCCCATGGTTGGAGCGCTTCGCGAAACGAACGCACCGACTGCCAGACCAATTATCGCTCCGACCACATGAGACAGGGGAACGGGCGTAAATGATGTATCGCTGACAAAGATGTTGGCGTTCGACATCATCTCCATCGTGATCTTTGCGAACAAGCCAACCAGAAACAGACCAAAGACAATGGTGCTGATCACGTCGCGATCTTTGATTTTCTCGATTAGCAGATCGGCCGCCAGCAAACCAAACAGAGCCGTGTCGATACCGCTCAGGCCACGATATGAATCGATCTGCGGTAGCCAGACCATGATGCACAAAGGGATCCCCGCTGCCGAGAGCAACAACGTCGCTGCGTGGCGACCCGGCGACCGCCATTCACAGACTGCTCCCAGGATGACGAAAACAGCCAGATCCCAAAGCAGATGCTCGGTGGACCAGTGCGTGAAGTGACACGCGAGAAGGCGATATGCTTCCAGCCCGGAGAATTCGTCAAAACTGAGCGTGCAGCATGGAAGTTGATCGGCCGCCGTGTGCAACAGTATCGCGAGGCCAGCAAGGACCAGCGTGATGCGGATTCGTTTTGCGATTTTGCCCAAACCCATGATGTCGTCCGATTATAAATCATTCAGCGAAGTCAGCGACCCCACCGAGCTTGTCTCGGTGGATCGCAGGCTTGTGCACTACGTCTGAAGCGTTGCCGAGGTGAAACACGTCGTAGTGCAAAAGCCCTATTCCACCGAGACAAGCTCGGTGGGGATGATGGAACGTCGCGTGTTTGAGGAATAAGAACATCTCTTCCACTTGAAATTGTGCCAAGAGATCATGCCTCGCCCGCCCGATTGTTCCCCCATTTCGCGGGAACATGTACCAAGCTATTCGTCGCTGCGATGTGTCGAAACCGTGCCATTCGGTCTGGTTCCACGGCGACTTCTGGCCATTGCCGCGGCGCAGGCCAGGCCAGCCGCAAGCAAACCCGTGATTGGATCAAGTGCCCCTCCACCACCTTTCCGAGATCCATTGTCAGGAGCCCAATTCAGATCCGTCGGCTTTGACGTTGAAGACGCTGGAAGAGAAGTGCTCGGAGCGGACAGTTCGGGCGAATTGGCCTGCTGCGGCAATTGCACCCTTGCGGTCGATGCTGTCTGCGACTCCTTCGGCCCCAAATCGGCCAGCGATGCTTCTCGCAGGGACTGAAGTTCCTTTTGCAGGCGAACACGAGCCGCGTCATCACGATTCACGCGGGTTGCATTCCGTCGCTCGATCGCCCACCGCCGGTACTCCCCGTCATTTTCCAGCACGATGAACGACGCATATTCCCCGGCGATCGAATAGCCTTCGCAGAGACTGACGATCTTGTTCACGGAGGAATCCGAATGGCCGTTTTTGCGCATTCCCGCCATCAATTGCTCTACGTGCTGGAAGGCCCACATCCGTTCGATTTCCGGGTTGCTGTTCTCGGATTCGGGCAGCACCACCTGCACTGATTGCGTGGTCGGTTGTCCCATCACCTCGGCCTGAACGGTGATGTTCGCGGTGCCCGAGTTTCTGTAGCGGCCGAACACTCGAAGCGGAGATCCATGGAACAAATCCGGCATCGCTTCGGGAGTGACATCGTAGGTTTCCACGCCATCGACAAGAATGCGCACGTTGGTGGCGACGGGGCGCATCAGCTTGCGGCGAAATGCCTGCGATTGCCGAACAAAGTCATCTTCCCGCGAGACGAACGCCGCCAGCCCCCCTGCGCCTTCGGCGAGCTGCTTCAGCAGAGGGCGATTCACTTCGTTCCCAATGCCGATGCAAAACACGCGCGTGCCAGCCGGTGCGCTGGAGATCAACTTGAGCAGTTCGGATTGCTCTTTGTCCTCCGTCATGCCATCCGATAGCAGAACGACATTCAACGGTCGGTCAGCATTCTTGTACTTGTACGCCGTCATCACCGCCGGGCGAAGGACCGTTCCCCCTTTGGCTCGTTGCGAGAGAAGATACTCCCGGGCATTTTTCCTGGATTGGTCATCCACTTTCGTCAACTGTCCGAATTGCACCTGCGGGATATTGTTGAAGGTGATGATCTCAAATCGATCTTCCGTACCGAGCGCACTGACAAACGAGTCGACGGTGTTCCTCGATTGCGTCAATTTGCCGTCATTGCTCATGCTGCCCGAGATATCCACCACAAACACATAATCCATTCCCGCGCCATATTCTTCCAACTCCTGACCGGCCGTCATCGTCAACATGAAATAGCCGTCTTGCCTGAGTTGTTTCGATGCGATCACATCAATGCCCGTTCGAGGACGCTCAACGCCAAATGCAATCACCAGATCGCGGCTTAAATCCCCTTCCTGCACTTCCAGGCTGGCCCGGGCATAGTTGTCCGTGTGCTTGACAATGACGAAATCGTCTTGATGTGACGGGCTGACCATCTTTGTGACTGGAATCTCACTTTTGACGTCCAGCGTAAATGCGAACTTGCCCGTCGTTTTCTGATTGATATTGGTCCGAGTGGTGGTCGCCAAAGGATAGACATAGGTGGCACTGTCGTGATCGAAATCCAACTGCTGATGGTACGTCACCTTGATCTGCTGCTCAGCCCCGGCCGGGATCGGGAAGATCCGCAGCTCAAACGTTTTGTAGTCAACCTGTTCGAGCAGACCTGGATCGCGTTTGACGGATTTGTAGCTCTCATAGATCTGACGTGCCCGCTTCTTCTCCAGGACTTCACCGATCATCTCTTTGCCGTTGATCACCATGCTGAAGTTGCTGACACTGGCCCCGTTTGGCACGGGAAACGTATACAGTGCTTCCACGATGCGCTGTTCGGTGTTGCGAAAGACTTGCCGGATCTCGGTGACCGCGACCCCATTATTGATGACCACGCTAACCTCATGTTCTTTGATCTCCAGCACGCCACCCAATCCGCCGTCGGCGATCAGCAGCCCCGATGCCTGCAACGACTGCGGCATGATCCACCCCCCCCCCCACCCCAACACCGTCAGCACTACCGCCACGCTTAGAAGTGGCCGTTGCCCTGGGGTCTGACACCTTTCTTGCTCAAAGCCTCCTGGAATCGTGCTCATTCGTCGTCTCCTCGGAAAATGAAAATGTCATCGGAACGAGCGAACTGACAGGCACGAAGAGTGCCAAACGACGAGTGAATCGCAACCTGTGCAGGCGCCATGTGTTGCGGATCGCGATTGAATATGCTGCGGGGAAGTGCGACGATGGAGGCGTACAGTGAATGTACATACGATGTGCATTGAATGTGATTGCGATCATTGCAAAGACGCCCCGGTTTCAAAAAGAAAGCCTGTCGCGATGGGACTGATTTCAAGATCCGAGATGGCATTTGTCAGTGCCGTAAGCCAACTGAATTACGCCAATCCATTTCTCGAAGAGCGGTTGCAACTCGAACGGGCTGCTTTGGGAGACGATTTTGTTCCGGAGGAACGACCGTATTGGGGCTTTACACCAGGCCAGCCCGGTCAGTGGCGCAGCAATCTGACCAGGCTCCTCGACAAAGCCAAGGTCGTCGCCGCGACGCTGCGAAGGAAACTGCTCGATGGTGTTTCGGCAGACGACGATCACCTTGAGTTGTTCGACGGACTGGTGCTATACATTTTGTTTTATGAGCAGTTCGAAGAATGGGGAAAGCGAATCTCGCCGATTTCTGGAGACGACAGCCAGGATCGGAAAGCGTGGAAACGATATTCGACACAATTCGACCATTGGCTGAAACTGCCACTCGTGCAACTTCCGTCGTCTTCTGAAAAGGTGCATCTGTTCGCATTGTTCCGCCAGATTTATCGCGCCTTCTTTAACATCTTCGAGTGCGTGATCGGACAGTCGTTGCCGGCGGCCAGGTTGCGGGCCAAGATCTGGCAATCGATCTTTACGCATGATTTTCGCAGGTATCGTCGCAGCCTGTATCGCACGCTGCCGCAGGTGACAACTCTGGTGACCGGACCCAGTGGCAGCGGCAAAGAACTGGTCGCCCAGGCGATCGGCATGTCACGGTACATCCCCTTCGATCCCCGGCAGGGGACGTTTGTCACGCATCCCGCAGACAGCTACTTCGCGATCAACATTTCCGCATTCTCGCGGAATCTGATCGAGTCTGAACTGTTCGGCCATGCGAAAGGGGCGTTTACGGATGCCGCCAGTTCGCGCGCCGGATGGTTGGAAGCGTGCGGCGAGCATGGATCGATCCTGCTGGATGAAATCGGCGAGCTGGATCCGACGTCTCAGGTGAAACTATTGCGAGTCGTTCAAAATCGCCAATACCAGCGCCTGGGCGAAACCAGGATGCGCGACTTTCAAGGGAAAATCATCGCGGCGACGAATCGCGACCTGAAACGCGAGATCGCGACGGGCTCCTTTCGCGAGGATCTTTATTATCGTCTCTGTTCGGACGTGATTGAAACGCCATCGCTTTCAGCACAAGTGCAGGACAATCCCGACATCCTGGTCGATCTGGTCGGTCATCTCGCAAAGCGGATTGCTCCCGAGGAGCACGAGGCTCTGACCGGCGAAGTTGTCCAGTGGCTGGGCCAGCACCTGCCGTCGGAATACCCCTGGCCGGGCAACATTCGCGAATTGGAGCAATGCGTGCGCAACATCATGATCCACGGACAGTATGTCCCATCATCCTCGACTTCGTTGCCGGGTGCTTCGGGCACGTCGACGATTGCCAATGCATCCGCGGCTCAAACGATGCTCGATCAGATGCACTCGCTGAGTTTGACGGCCGAAGATCTGGTGTGCCACTATTGCAAGATGGCATACCGGCAAACCCGAAGCTTCGAAAAAGCCGCGAAACTGCTTCAACTCGATCGCCGCACGGTACGAGCAAAAGTCGATCTCGCCAACCACGACGAATAGCTAGAGTCCGCGGTCGTTTGCGAGGCCCAAAAAGTGAAATTGAAGACCTGACCCCTCGTCCAAACTTTTTTGAAAAAAGGCGATTGCCCTGGGGCTTCGAGACTTCGGAAGTTTGTCGGGTGCTGCTTTAAGTCTTGATTTTCGGGTGGCGCGCCCGGATTAGACCCGACTCAACGTCCCGTTGCATCCACCGAACGAATCGGTCTCAACGCCAAGCCTTTGCAAGATGGTGACGAAGAGCTTGGCCAGCGGAAGCTCTTCCACTTCCATCTTGCCTGTCCATCCCGCATCCGTGTCGATTCCCGCGCCGGCCTGATTGTCTTCATTTCCCTTGCCGAACTTGAGATACCGGCCGTTGGTGAAGCCGAGGTTTTTGCCGCCGGCGGAAATGATCGGATAGTTGCGTGACAGGTGGAAACTACTGGACGCGGAACCATGCATGGCGAGCGTGTTGTCCAGCATGCTCCCTTTGCCGGTCGGTTCTGGAGTCTCCTTCAGTCTCTGTGCGAAGCGGCCGAATTCCTCGGCCTGATAGCGATTATAGGTGCCA
>Ga0206999_10059_pt1 | contig 27090 bp, 21 predicted proteins | sample Alteio_BWMinCont_92_FD_153482 | JGI IMG/M metagenome (GOLD analysis project Ga0206999, IMG submission 153482) | Enriched cells from forest soil in Barre Woods Harvard Forest LTER site, Petersham, Massachusetts, United States -... | ecosystem: Environmental > Terrestrial > Soil > Temperate forest >...
TCCAATTGGGATCGATCCGGGCCACAATTCGCAGAAATCGACGAGTGGTTTCCACCAGTTCGGCCGCGACAATCCACTTCGGTTTCTTGCCCGACAAGCCCGATCCCGGCCAGAGAAACGCCTTCTGGCTCCCCGCAGTCAAGTATTCTCCGCTTTCGCTCTTTACAGCGATGCTGGAGAGGAAACCGGTCAACAAGGCGCGATGAATCGCTCCAAAGTCGCCGCGGCGCACCCAGGGACCCACTTGATCGCCAGGAGTGGTCACCGATGGCTTCGTCAGAGCAGACTTCTGTCCATTGCCTATGGGTCGGCTGCCCTTGGGATCGGTCTTTCTTCCGGTCGCCTCACCCAGGCTTTCCGTCACGATCGTGACCAGTTCCGCATGCACATCCACCCATTCTCGCAGCCGGGTCCATGACAGGAAGTTTTGCAGGCAGGCCTTGCGCAACTGGCCTTTGGAGAGTTCGCTCTTGAGCTTGTGATAAAAGTCCCACAGCTTCAGATAGCTGAGAAAATCGGACTCCTCGTCGGCGAAACGTTTGTGAGCTTCATCCGCCTGCTGCTGTTTTTCCAGCGGACGTTCGCGCGGGTCCTGAATTTCCAGGGCCGATGCGATGATCAGGACTTCGCCCAGACAATGCTCATTGAGTGCCGCCCAGACGATTCGCGCGATGCGCGGATCGACGGGAAGCCGGGACAGCTTCCGTCCCAGCGGCGTCAATTCGTGCTGTTCCGTGACAGCTCCCAGTTCGAACAGCGTCTTGTAGCCATCGCGAATCGCTTCGGACTTGGGCGATTCGAGGAACGGGAACTCTTCGATCGGTCCCAATCCCAATGTCTTCGTCTGCAGAATCACGTCGGCCAGGTTCGATCGCAGAATTTCGGGAGCTGTGAATCGCTCGCGCTGGTTGTAGTCGTCCTCGGAGTACAACCGAATGCACACCCCTGCGCCGATCCGCCCGCAGCGACCGGCCCGTTGATCGGCGGAGGCACGCGAGATGGCTTCGATCGGCAACCGTTGCAGCTTGGAACGGGGCGAGTACCGGCTGATGCGTGCGGTGCCGGTGTCGACAACATAGCGAATGCCTGGGACCGTCAGCGATGATTCGGCGACATTCGTGGCGATGATGATCCGTCGCGAGGACGATGTCTGAAAGACGCGCTGTTGTTCCGCAGCCGACAATCGCGCGTAGAGCGGCAGCAGTTCGGGCTTGGAACCGCCGAATGTGCGGCCGCGCAGCGTCTTGGAGGCTTCGTGAATCTCCCGCTCGGTCGGCATGAAAACCAGCACGTCGCCCGGCCCGCGTGCGGTCAGTTCGGCGACGGCATTCGCCATCGCCTGCTGCAGATCTGGCTCGTTGCCGTCCTCGTCGGGTTCTGGAGGTCGATGCAAGATTTCGACTGGATACATGCGGCCGGAAACTTCGAGGACGGGAACATGGCCGGCCACGGTTGAAAAGTGGTCGGAAAACCGCTGCGCATCGATCGTGGCGGAGGTGATGATGACCTTAAGCTCGCGCCGCCGGGCCACCAGCCGATGCAGGTACCCGAGCAGAAAATCGATGTTCAGCGACCGTTCGTGCGCTTCGTCGACAATGATCGTGTCATACTGATCGAGCCACCGGTCGTGCTGAGTTTCGGCGAGCAGGATGCCATCGGTCATCAGCTTGATGTACGTCTGTGTGGACGTGGAATCGGCAAACCTTACCTTAAATCCAACTTCGCGCCCCAAGGGGACGCTCAGTTCCTCGGCAATTCGAGTCGCCACCGACCGGGCGGCGATTCGACGCGGTTGCGTGTGCCCGATCAGTCCTTCGACCCCACGTCCCAGTTCCAGACAGATCTTGGGGAGTTGCGTCGACTTTCCCGAACCGGTCTCGCCACACAGCACGACGACCTGATGTTCGCGAATGGCTGCGGCAATCTCTTCGCGCCGCTGACAGACGGGAAGTTGATCGTCGTATTTTGGCTTCGGTCTCGCATTCCAGCGTTCTTCGCGAATTCGAGAGGATCGATCGAGGGCGGATTGAAACTTGGCAAGGCTCTGATCGCATTGCCGGCCGGCGCGCTGGGCCTGTTGGATTCCGTGCCACTGCCGCCGCAACCGGTGGCGATCCACCAGCAGAGTGCGAGAAAGTGCATGTTCTATGTCGGCCGATGCAGTCATGGCTCCAAATCTTGAAACGGGTCCGTCTTCGTGCATAAAAGTCTGGCCACGTGGTCGATCCGTCAGCCACGCGACCCTGCAGTTTAGCGAGGAAACGGACAAAGCGGGACTCGCCGAGGTTCGGGAGAGCAGGGCAATTGCAAATATAAGAATCGATGGTTTGGCGGAGGTCGACGTTTGGAGCCGCGACCGCGAAGTCAATGGTACTCTCTTGTGCGAACTGAATCAGTTGTTCTGCCGGCTTCCAGCCGGCTTCTGCGTCTGCCACCGGCTCTCCAGTCGGTGGGCGACGGGACAACCAAGCTGGTACTCTTCATTCAGCCGGCTTCTAGCCGGCTTCGCTTCATGGGATAGCTCCAACCGAAGAAAAAGCCGGCTGGAAGCCCGGCTGGAAGAAAATTGAGCCCTGGCAGTTGCCACCCACCGGCGGAAAAAGATCCTCCGCGAATCGCTGTTGGCGGAGATTCACGAGTCAACAGGCAATTGAGTAAATTCTGGCCGCTGATTACTCTGACGACTGCCTGTCGACAAATGCGGTTAGACTGTTTCGAACCATGTCGCACACGGCGCGACACCCTCAATGATTTCGTCGAGTTTAATGACTGTGATCAATCTCTACGATGAAATGTTCGATGTCGTCAACGCTCTGGAACGCGATCAAATCAATTACGCAGTCTGTGGCGGTTTGGCGGTGGCCATTCATGGTTTGGTACGTGCCACGCGAGATATCGATCTGTTGATCCTGCGAGAAGACCTTGTTGGAGTGCTCGCGGCGGCACGAAGATGCGGTTTCAATCTCGAAGGCGGAATGTTGCCGATGGGTGCCGGGGAGCCTTTTCCCCGCGACATTTTCCGCGTCTCCAAGGCCATCGGGAAGGATCTGGTTACGCTGGATTTGTTGATCGTGAATCCGCTCCTGCAACCGGCGTGGGACGCTCGCGAGTATTACGAATGGCACGGTCGGAAATTGCAGGCAGTTTCGCCGGCCGGACTGTATGTGATGAAAAAAGCTTGCCGGGCGACCAAAAGATATTTTAGACCTTCAGACACTGGGACTTTGGCCAGATGACTCCACTTCCGAAAATGCGGCCCCGTGACGTCGACATGTCTCCTGAAGCAATCGACCTGCGATTGCGGCAAGTGAGCGACCTGACCCGGTTATGCCTGTCTTTGGCGTCCGCAAAACGTTTGGGGACTGTTACTGAAGTACGAGAACGCGAACGACTGGCCGAATTGGAGAAATTGGCAGGAATCGTCAGTCCGCAAGCCGAGGAAATCCCAGTCGAACCAAAACAAGAGGGCTGACGCCCGAAGACCAAAACATCGGGGGCTGACGCCGCCCCGCTCCGAAATGCCGTCGAATACAAGGACACTTTCTAATGAAGTCGATGGTTTGGGGAATCGTGTGGACAATGATGGCCGGCGGGATCGCCGTGGCAGGGGACAAGATGACGTATCCAGGTTCGAAGAAGATCGATCATGTGGACGAACTGCATGGCGTGAAGGTGCCGGACCCGTATCGGTGGCTGGAGGATGACGTCCGCGAATCGAAGGACGTCGCGGCGTGGGTCGAGGCCGAGAACAAGGTGACGTTTGCCTACCTGGAAGCAATCCCTCAGCGCGAAGCCATCAAGAGGCGATTGACGGAACTGTGGAACTACGAGAAGTATTCCGCGCCGTTCAAATCGGGCGGGCGGTACTTCTATTCCAAGAATGACGGACTGCAGAACCAGGCGGTGCTGTACAAACAGGATTCGCTTGATTCCGAACCGAGTGTTCTGATCGATCCCAACCAATGGTCGACGGATGGGACGGTCGCGCTGGGGGCCACGTCGTTCAGTGACGACGGCCATTATTGTGCGTACAGCGTTGCCGATTCGGGATCGGACTGGAACACCTGGCGAATCCTGGATGTCGAAACTGGCCGGTTGCTGGAGGATGAAATCAAGTGGGTCAAGTTCAGTAACGCGGCGTGGACCGGGGACAACCGGGGCTTCTTCTACGGTCGATACGATGAACCCGCTCCCGGAGCAGCCTTTCAGAAGACAAACCTGAATCAGCGAGTCTGCTACCACCGCGTCGGCACGCCTCAATCGCAGGATGTGCAGGTCTATAAGCGGCCGGATGAACCGACGTGGGGCTTTGCGCTCCGGGTGACAGAAGACGGACGCTACCTGATCATCACCGTCTGGAAGGGAACCAACGACAAGTATCGCGTGCTGTACAAGGATCTGAATGAACCGTACGCGATGCCAATGGATCTGATCGAGCACTTCAACGACGAATACACGTTCGTCGGCAATGATGGTCCCGTGTTCTTTTTTACGACGGACCTGGAAGCGCCGCGCAAGCGAATCGTGGCGATTGACACTCGCCAGCCGAGTGTGATTCGCGAAGTGATTCCACAGTCGACGGAGACGCTCATTGCTTCCGACATCGTCGGGAATCAGTTTGTGCTGACTTACCTGAAGGACGCCAAGACCCAAGTCAAGCTGCATGCGATGGACGGCCGATTGATTCGCGAAGTTCAGTTTCCGGGGATCGGCACGGCCAGCGGATTCAGCGGCAAGCGATCCGACACGGAAATGTTCTATTCCTTCTCGAGCTACGCGACTCCACCTTCGATCTTCCGCTACGACCTGCTGACCGGCGAAAGCAAGCTGCTGCGACGTGCGTCCGTCAAATTCAATCCGGACGACTACGAAGTCAAGCAGGTCTTTTACACCAGCAAGGACGGCACGAAAGTGCCGATGTTCATCACTCATAGGAAGGGCCTGAAACTCGACGGTTCAAATCCGACGTTGTTGTACGGATACGGCGGTTTCTCCATTCCGCTGACGCCGGTCTTCTCGGTGTCGCGCGTAGCCTGGCTGGAAATGGGGGGCGTCTTTGCCGTGCCCAACCTGCGTGGCGGTGGAGAGTACGGCGAGGAATGGCACAAGGCGGGAACCAAACTGCAGAAGCAGAACGTGTTCGACGACTTCATCGCAGCCGCGGAATGGTTGATCAAGAACGGTTACACTCAGCCCAAAAAGCTGGCGATCGAAGGTCGCTCAAACGGGGGATTGCTGGTAGGTGCCTGCATGACGCAGCGTCCGGAATTGTTTGGGGTCTGCCTGCCGGGTGTCGGCGTGATGGACATGCTGCGGTTCCAGAAGTTCACGGCTGGGCGGTTCTGGGTCGACGATTATGGGAGCGCAGACAACGCGGCCGAGTTCCCGGCCCTGTTGGTCTATTCACCGTATCACACGTTGAAGCCAGGGACGAAGTATCCCGCGACGTTGGTGACAACCGCAGATACCGACGATCGCGTTGTTCCCGGTCACAGCTTCAAGTTCGCCGCGCGGCTGCAGGAGTGCCAGACGGGAGACGCGCCGGTTCTGATTCGAATCGAGACCAAGGCCGGCCACGGCGCAGGCAAGCCAACCGCCAAACTGATCGAGGAAGCCGCCGATGCTTGGGCGTTTGTCGTCAAGAATCTGGGGATGAATTAAATGGAACTGCAGGCAACTTCCATTGGTGTCGCCGTGGTTGGGACGGGATTCATCGGTCCGGTGCATGTCGAGGGACTGCGGCGGGCGGGCCTGCGCGTGACTGGAATCCTCGGTTCGTCCCATGACAAATCACTGGCATCGGCCGAATCGCTCGGGTTGGTCAAGGCTTATCGGGATCTGGACGACGTCTTGGCGGATGACGAAGTCCAGTCGGTCCACATTACTACTCCCAACCGGTTCCACTTCGAACAGGCTTCCGCGGTCATTCGCGCATGCAAGCACGTCATGTGCGAAAAGCCGCTCGCCATGAATTCCGACGAGTCTGCGGAACTGGTGCGCCTCGCTGCGACTGCGGGTGTTGTGGCTGGAGTGAATTACAACATCCGCTACTACCCGCTCTGCCGCGAAGCTGCCGAACGACGCCGGAACGGAAAACTCGGCAACGTTTTTCATGTGAGTGGCTCGTATGCCCAGGACTGGCTGTTTCACGCGACCGACTTTAATTGGCGGGTCCTGTCCAAAGAAGGGGGCGAATTGCGAGCCGTGGCTGACATTGGTACTCACTGGCTGGATCTGATCCGCCACATCACGGGTTTGGAAATTGCCGAAGTCTGTGCCGATTTGCAGACTGTCTATCCCGAGCGATTTCGACCGACGGGGGGCGTCGAGACATTCAGCAGCAAACTCGCCACCCCCGCATCAACTCAGCCGGTGTCGATCGACACCGACGATTACGGCTGCGTCATGCTCAGGTTCGAGAACGGAGCCCGGGGCGTGGTCTGGGTCAGCCAGGTGACGGCCGGCCGCAAGAACTGCCTGCGGTTCGAGATTGCGGGATCACAGCAGTCGCTGGCGTGGAACAGCGAGTCGCCGAATGACCTGTGGATCGGACACCGCGACCAGCCCAACGAAACTTTGATCCGCGATCCGGGTTTATTGAGTCCGGGTGCACGGGCGATCACGAATTACCCCGGCGGTCACAACGAAGGGTTTCCGGACACATTCAAGCAATGCTTCCGTGAATTCTACGCCTATGTGGCGGCAGGCAACTTCGCGGCACCTCGGACTTTTCCAACCTTTGACGACGGCCATCGTGAGATCCAGTTGTGCGAGGCAATCCTGGCCAGCCATCGCCGGAATGGGTGGGTTGGCGTACCAACGGACCGTATCCAGTCCCTTTGAGTTGCAGTAAAACGCCGATTTGTGTTCTTATCGTGGCCTCTTGTCCGTCGTCAACCGCGATTTCAAAGGGGCCGTCCGTGCAACTTGGTTTTGTCACTGCCATTCTACCGGAATTGACGCTGCCGGAAGTCGCTCAGTTCGCGAAGTCGGCTGGGTATTCGTGCATCGAGATCATGTGCTGGCCGGTCAGCAGGGCGGAACGTCGCTATGCCGGCATCACGCACATCGACGTCACCGATTTCACCCCCCGCCGGGCGGATGACGTCAAGGCGACGATGGCGGCTGCGGGCGTCTCGATCAGTTCGCTCGGATACTATCCGAATCCACTCACTCCGGACCTGGCGGAAGCGCAGCGGTACGTGGATCACATTCGCAAGGTGATCCACGCATCGTCGCTGCTGGGACTGGGTCGCGTGACCACGTTCATCGGCCGCGACTGGACAAAATCGATCGACGACAACTGGCCTCGGTTTTGCGAAACGTGGACGCCGCTGGTGAAGTACGCCGAAGATTGTGGTGTACGAATTGGCATCGAGAATTGTCCGATGCTGTTTACAAAAGACGAATGGCCGGGAGGCAAGAATCTGGCGACCTCTCCGGCGATCTGGCGGAGGATGTTCAACGAGATTTCCAGTCCGAGCCTGGGTTTGAATTACGATCCGTCGCACATGATCTGGCAGCAGATGGACTACCTTCAGCCGATCCGCGAATTCGCCGACCGGCTGGTTCACGTTCATGCCAAGGATGTGCGTCTGGACCGGCAAAAACTGAATGACGTCGGCATCATGGCGCATCCAAATCTGTATCACACGCCCAAGCTGCCGGGATTGGGTGACGTGAACTGGGGGCAGTTTTTCAGCGTGCTGACGGACGTCGGCTATCGTGGGCCGGTGTGCGTGGAAGTGGAGGACCGCGCCTACGAAGGATCGCTCGATCTGCGCAAGGAATCGCTTCGACAGAGTGCGGCGTACCTGAAGCAGTACGTAGTAGGGTAATTGATGTCTCTGTTCGCCGGAATTGATTTGGGGGGAACGACGATTGCCGCGGCGCTTGCCGATTTGGATGGCCGTGTCGTGGCTGAAGCAGAGACTGCGACAAACTCGCACGAAGGCCCGGCCGCCGTCATCCACCGAATCGGTCAACTGGTTGCCGACTTGGCCGCAAAATCCGGTGCGTCACTGCAAGCCGTTGGCATGGGTGTTCCCGGTCTGGTGGATGTCCCGCGCGGGGTGACACGATTCCTGCCGAATCTGCCCACGCAGTGGCGCGACATTCCTGTGGCGGATCAATTGAATTCTGCTCTCGGCTGCCCAGTCCATTTGCTCAACGACGTCCGCACCGCGACGTTGGGGGAATTGACGTATGGGCACGGCCGCGCAACAACTCACCCGCTGACGATGGCCTTCTTTTCCATTGGCACGGGGATCGGTGGTGGCGTCGTCATCGAGGGGAAATTGAGGCTCGGACCGCTGGGTGCCGCCGGAGAATTGGGGCACCAGACGATCCTGCCGGACGGACCGCGTTGCGGGTGCGGCAATCGCGGGTGCCTGGAGAGCCTGGCGAGTGGCCCAGCCATCGCGTCCGAAGGGATTCGACTGATGCGAATGGGACTGGCCCCGAAGCTTTTCGATCTGGTGGGCGGAAATCCCGCGAATGTGACGCCGCGCGAAATGCTCGCCAGCGGGGATGCCTCGACTCGCGAGGTGATTGACCGGGCCGCTCACTTCCTGGGGATTGCCGTCGCAAACGTTGTGACAGTGCTGCATCCGGAACTGATCGTCCTCGGTGGAGGTGTGGCGGAACTGGGCGACCCCCTGCTGATTCCGGTCCGGGAAGTCGTTCGGCAGCGAGTTGGCATGTTTCCGACGGACGGCGTGCGGATTGAGAAGTCGCAGTTGGGCGACCGGGCGGGTATTCTGGGAGCGGTCGCCTTGGCGGTTCGAGGTGGAATGATTTGATAACAGAACGGAACAATGATGAGCTTTACTTACGAACAAATGTCGAAGATGATCGACCACTCGCTGCTGAATCCCACGTTGGCCGTGGCCGATCTTGAGGCCGGGTGCCGGCTGGCGGTCGCCTATGACGTGGCCAGCGTTTGCATCATGCCCTACTACCTGAGCCGATGCGTTGAGTTGCTGCACGGATCCACGGTCAAGCCCAGCACGACAATTGGATTTCCACATGGGGGCAACACCACCGCCGTAAAACTTGCCGAAGCGAAGCAGGCCTTGGCGGACGGTTGCGAAGAACTGGACATGGTCGTCAACATCAGCCAGGTCTTGAGCGGACGATGGGACTACGTGCGGGAAGACATTCGCAGTGTGGTCGACGTGGCTCACGCGAGCGGCCAGAAAGTGAAAGTGATCTTCGAGAACTGCTACCTGAAGGACGAACACAAGATTCGCCTGTGTGAAATCTGCGGCGAACTTAAGGCGGACTGGGTCAAGACATCGACCGGATACGGAACTGGTGGTGCGACGCACGACGATCTGAAACTGATGCGGCAGCATTCACCCGAGTTCGTGCAAGTCAAAGCCGCCGGCGGCGTCCGAGACTTCGACGGACTTCTCGCGGTGAGGCATCTGGGAGTCACCCGCTGCGGCGCCAGCCGAACATCCGACATGCTCGACGAATGCCGCAGGCGCCTGGGACTACATCCGATCACGGCACCCAAGTTAGCGGCAATTGGGTACTGAGACACAAATCAAAGCCAAAGTCGGCGTGGCATTGCCTGGAGGTGAGAAATCGCACACATCAGGGGGCATTCTCACCGATTAGCCCGTCCGCTGTTACCACGGGAAGGCTGCGCAGGTGATCCAGAGCGTGCTCCTCGAATTCCTGGATGTACATTGAACCGGAATAGTCCTCGCAAAAACGTTCGATCCGTCTTTGGCGATCCACGGTTGGCTCGCGCAATTGCGTAAAAAACATCAACAACTGCCTCGCACTCAGCTGCATCGAGTCAATTATCTTCGTGACGTCCGCCATGTCTTTTGGTCTATTCCTTGGGCTTAGATCCCAAGCCTGCAACTGTCGACAGATCCTTTCCGCCTCCACAAGGTCGCCACGCCTACAGGCAAGTATCTGCCGATGATACAACGTCCAGGCATCAATCCCTGGCCCCGTCGAATTCTCATTAACTTCGTTGAGAATTGTTTCTGCAGCGTCCGGCGTTTTCCGAAAGACGGCATAGAAGAGCCGGAAGCTCACGTCGAACCAAATTCGACTCCCTTTCTTTGCCGTGTCTCGTGCTTTTCGAACCCATTCATCTACCTTCGCTGGATCCGGTTCAATCCCGGAACCCGGTATTGAAATCTGCCACAAATTGGCGATTTCGACCATTACAGATGCGCGTTCGGGGTGATCGAGATTGTCTTGAAGTAGTTTCTCGCATGACGCGACCTTGGCGTCGCGTCCAACGATCCGAACATCCTGCTCCCTGATAGAACGGAAATTGTCCGGGAACGGGAATGAGTCTGAAATAACCTTGCTTTGCGGTGACGCCCCGGTGCGATTCACCGATTCAGAGCGAACGTCGTTGCAGTGTGCAATTCCGTGCAGAATTGAGACTGCGACCATTACACTGAAGTGATACCGGCACATGAAACCCTCCGTGGATGTGTGGACAGGAACCACTGACCACTGACCATCAAAACCGCACACCAGCCCGCAACATTCCGCAATTGCTGATATCGAAGTCCGGAGTCGGGCCGGCGAACTTTGCCTGGCGGTTGAATACGTAACCTGCTTCGATGAAGACCGATTGCCGTCCCGAGTCCCAGCGCAGGCCGATCGACACGCGGTCGTCCGTGATTTGGATCCGGTCGGCCACCTGCGTCGGATCTCCGATGTTCGCCTGCCACGCTTCGGCCGTGTATTCCGCGACGCCGTACACCCAGAAATCCGTGCACCCTCGTTGACCGAGGTAATAGCTGATGCGCGTGCGGGGATAGAGCAACCGCACCTCCCACCGCGTATCCGGGGTCCAGATCACTCCGACATGCGGGACGACCATCAGATCGACTCGGTCCCAGATGGCGGCACCAGCCACAAAGCTCCAATTGGGCGACGCCAGATAGGTGGCCACGGCGCGGCCGTCGAAGTTGAAGGCATTTCGATTCAGTTGGGATCGGTATCCATCCACAATCTGCGGATGGAACGCGATCTGACCGCTCCACGGCCCGCTGTTGAAGAAACCGAGTTCCAGATCGGCCGAAATCTGATCGACCTGTGGCCCCAAGGCGATGCCGCCGGGACCGCTCCAGTAGCGGGCATTGAAGTAGCCGGTGGCGTTAAACAGCACGCCGGGAGCGATGAGTTCCGACAATCGCAGATTCGAATTCCATTCGCCGATTTGCATGGAACCGGTGGTCCCTCCGGAAACCGACGAGTTCGGCAGGATGGCCAATTCGTGAAACAGGGTCCATCCCAGCCGCCACGGTTGATAGCCGTTGGTTCCATAACTGGCCTGCCAGCCGAAGGGGTCATAGTATTCCGGCACGACTCGAGTGATCGTTGGAGTCCAGGGATTGAGCGAGTCGATCAGGTCGTAGATGTGGGTGCGGTGAATCCCCGTCGGGTCGGGTGATGCGATGACAAATCCCGGGGCCACGGGATCCGGCGGCAGCCAAGGTGCGATCGGGTATTCCTGCGAGATCACTGGCTGACCGACCGCAACCGGACTGTTGAAATTGCCCATCACCGGCGGTGGAGAAAGCAGGCGTTGCCCAAGCACGTTCTGACCCGCTGGTGATTGCGCACCATTGGGCGGCTCGAGACTGGGGTCGGCACCACACGAGGCGAGCCAGAATAGAAGAGGCATGACAGGCATGATGGGCAGTTTTTAGCAAAAACCTGCATCGCTGCCGAGGCGAAAGTGCTGTGAAGAGGTCTGGAAATCGAGGGACGGCGATTCGGAGATCAAAATCGGCAGATCCTGCCGATTATTGCATCCGGGGCGAACGGATTGGAAATCCGTTCTACGGTCTGCATTTGGCGAAATGTCACATTTGACATGCGGCGACTGCTTGTTCCTCACTCGAATGCAATTCAAACGTGCGGCCGGTTCTGTCTGGAATCTGGCCAGCCTGGCTGGGGAGTGACGCCAAAGACCCATCAATGAACGTATGGTGCCAAAGCTGTGTCGACACCACGCCGACCAGGCACATTTCGATGGAAGTCCGCAGCAACGAACCACGACGAAGGTTACGAACTTCGGAGCGCCATCGCGTCACGTTTCGCGGATCGAAGTATCCGGCGCGGCTCAGCGAATCTTCGCTGAGCAATTCTTCGACATACGTCGGCGTGCCACCCTGACTGCCCGAGGGACAAAGGGATTCCCACGGGGTCAAGAACATCGCCTTGCGCCGGCGGGACATGGTCTTGGGCAGCCATTTGTCGGCGACGGTGCGCAGCAGGAACTTGTCACGCAGTCCGCGCAGCTTCCAGCGCGTCTGCAACTTCGCACAGAAGTCGAACAGGTCTTCGTCCAGGAATGGATGCCGCATCTCGACCGACGCGTTCATGCAGGCGCGATCCCCCTTGGAACTGAGCAGCATGCCCGACAGCAGCGTGCGCGATGTCACGTACAACCCTTGATTCAGCGGCGCCCACTTCTGCATCCGCTCGCGATTCAAGCCCATCTCCGAGAACGACGAATAGCTCAGGGCATGGTCGCGCATCTGCTGGCTGTAGAAGTCGAAGCGTGGCGTAAATACTCGGCCGAAGGCATCGAACGCGGCATTGTAGCGCCCGCCCACGGACTTCAAGTGGCCTTCAACGTCGCTCCAGGGATAATTCGGCGTCGCGAACCGTGTGTACAACCACCTTAGTTTGCCGGTCAGGTTCAGCCCAGGCATGAAGTTGAGCTTTTCGAACATCGAACTGCTCTTGAACCAGATATAACCCGCCAGCAACTCGTCCGCCCCCTGCCCCGTCAATGCGACCTTGTACCCATGCTCGCGAATCAGTTCTGAAAGTTTCAACACGGCGGCGCAGGCGGTATCGATCACCGGAGTTTCGGCCGCGCGAATCAGCGCCGGGTATTGCTCCAGGATGTCGGCATTGGAGCAACGGAGCACGACGGATTCGCAGCCCATGTGCCGTGCCGATTCCGCCACATCGCTGGTCTCATCCAGATTCGGATCGTCGACGGAGACAGTAAACGTTTTGATCGGACGGCCCAGCACATGGTTGGCCATCGCCACGACAAGCGTGGAGTCGACTCCACCACTCAGGCAGCCCACCACGGGGACGTCGGCCTTCAATCGCCGGTCGACCGACTGAACCATCAGGCGTTCGAATTCGTCCACAATCGCCGCATCGCTCGTCGTGGAGTCTTCCTGACCCCAGTCGGGATAGTCGATTTCCCAGTAGACATGGTCCTCAACCTGCGCCGTGCCGTCGATCGGGTCGCGCTGGATCGACAGATAATGCCCCGGCAGCAACGTTTGAACCCCTTCAAAACAGGTTGCCGGCCCCGGCACTGACATGCAGGTGAATATCTGCTCGATCCCCCGCCAGTCGGCAGTGGCCTTGACCATGCCCGATGCCAGCAGGGCCTTGATCTCCGAGGCAAACAGCAGCCAACCGTCGCGAATTGCCCAGAAGACGGGGCAGATGCCAAATCGATCCCGGCCAATCACCAGCCGGTGTTTGTGTTCGTCCCAAACGGCAATGGCGAACTGGCCGCGCAAGCGATTCCAAATGTCGTCGCCGTGGTCCTCCCATAGGTGAACCACGTTTTCGAGATCCGTGTGCGTGGCAAACCGGTGTCCCCGGCCTTGGAGTTCCGCTCGCTGTTGTTCGTAGTCAAACAACTCGCCGTTGCCGACGCTGACGACGGTCTGATCCTCGTTCTTCAACGGCTGACGACCGTCATCCAGACCAATGATGCTCAGTCGACGGTGGGCCATTCCCAACCCCGGGCGCACAAACAGGCCACTGTCGTCCGGTCCGCGATGGATCAGCGAATTGGACATCGAACGCAGCATGTCCTGCGAGACCGGACGATGGCCCGCCAAATCGATCAGTCCGGCAATTCCACACACGTTGGGGCGCTCCTGGCAGTCAATTCCCGATCCGGGGAAAACCACTAGTCTATCGAGTGCTTCGACGGCGGCAACGGTATCAACTTCCCAGTTGACGGCGAAGGTCCTCGAATCGGTCCTGCAGTTCTCGGAACTCGGACCGGATGGAACCAAGTTCGTCTTTCAGCTCCCGGACCAGTGCTTCCAGTGCTGCCAGACGATCGGCCGATGCCGGATCGCGCGGTGCGATCTGCTCAGATTGAAGCGGCCTGGCAACCGCCCGAACAGTCACAGCAGGGGAAATGTCGTCTGGTTCATCGGCCAACAGGGCCATCGGATCGTGATTTTCGCCGATCGGATACAAGTTGTGATCGACTTCAATCCCGCGCCGTTCCAGTTGTCCGTTGGCCCGAACGAGTTCGTCGTCCATCAATCCGATGAGCGCTTGTCGCAGTACCTCTTGCGACTCGATTGCCACCATTCGACTGGCTCGCGTTCGCAGTTCGCCAAGTTGCTGACGTCCGCGCAGCAGCAATTCGGTCATGATGGCCAGTTGCGGTTCGGTCAACTTGGTCGTGCGCCGCATGTAATGCCGGTAGCGTTCGGTGCGGCCCCCCTCCGTGTGCAGGCAACCGACAAATCCCATTTGTTGCAGTTGCCCGAGCGTGTCGACCACATCGTCTTCCGTATAATTCGATATCGGATCGCGGTTGTTCTTTTGATTGCAGCCCGTGGTCACCGACTTCAGCGTCATTGGATATTGGTCGGGAACCGTGAAGGCCTTTTCCAGAAGCACGCCAAGCACGCGCCGCTGTTTTCGCGACAGTTCCTTGAGCGGGATCAATTCGGAGGCGGAGTCAGACACAAGAGTCTCCCGGAAATCAAACGAGCGGATCGTGATCGGCGGGAAGAATAAAGAATTGTCGGCCCGGTTGCCAAGAGAGGCGGGAGACTGGAGACCGGAGGCTGGAGGCAGAATGAAGAAAGGAGGTCACAGATCGACCGTCGACTTTCTTCCGCCGGTCTCCAGCCGCCGGCCTTCTCCTCACTGGTTCGCCGTCTGAAGTTGCCGCCGAATAGTTCGGTTTTCTTCAACGGCGGTCGTTTCGATCGCATTGGTGTCGATGGGATCGAACGGATCGAGGGAGCGCCAGCGATCTTGCTCGACCTGCGATGGGACCCGATTTGTCCGGCCGGTTTTTGGTGCATTTGATTCTTCGAGCGGATGCTCATCGTCTAGCGGGTGCCGCCGGTAGGAAGGCTGATTTCGATCTGCCGTCGGATTGCCAGCGGAGAGTGATGGGACGGAGAGTGATGGGACACTGGCGTCGTCAAGCGGATGCTTTTTCGTCCAATTGCGGGCGACGGGTGCCGGTGAGTCGTCCAGCGGATGTCGCGGGCTTTGACCCGCCGCTAGTTGCGATTCCATTTTGGAGCGATCCGAGACTTTCGCTGACACCTTGGATTTGTCAGGGGGATTGCCTGTCGCTCCCGCAGGTTCTTGAGAATCCTGAGCGTCGGAATTGTGTTCCTCAATCAGCCCTTTCGTCGCGCGCATCCGGATTCGCGAATGATCTTCATCCGATTCGTCATCCAATCGCAGCGGCGGCGTGGAAGGTGATGGAGATTCCTTGGCCGAAGATTCTTTGTACGAATTTGCCTTCTTTCCCTGCAACGCCCGAAGTTCCTGAACCATCTGCTCCAATTGCACGGCCCGAGCGTCGTCGCTTGTCAGTGGTCTCACCTCGTCGTCGGCGGCGTATCCCGCCTGTTGCACCTGGTTCTTGCCAGCACTTCCCGATGACGGATCGGCTGAATCGCTGGCGACACCCTTCTGGGCATTCAGCACAATCGTGGTCGTGCGCCGCAGCTTGTTGGTTGACGTCAAGTCCTCGGGAGTGATTTCTTCGACGCGCGAATCTGAATTGGTTGTCGTGGCTCGCGAAGCACCCGTTTGCATCCCCACAAGTTGGATCGATGCCATGTCAGAGAACACAGGGTTCTTGGGTCCATACTTGGGTGTAAACCGCACCCGCAGGGCACACGTCGCATGGCTCACGTCGCGCCGCATGTAGGGAATAAAGACACTATAGGCGGGACCGAGAGTTCCATAGGTGTAATGCGGAGCCCACGAAGGACCGTCAAAGTTGAACGCGTGCAGTGGCTCCGCCTGTTTTTCGGGCGGCCCCTTGTCGTCGAACAGATAGACCTTGACATCACCATCGACCGAAACCGGCAGCGAAGTGCTATTCAAGAACAGGATTTGTCCGGCAAAGCCCTGGCAGGGAACACCTTTGGGATCGATTCCCTCGGCCGGTTCCCAGATGCAAACAACCTTCACCACAGGATTGTTCGCCGTGGCCTTGCGAGACCGCAGGTCGATGTGAGCCAGGTTCAATGTCGCGCATCCCGCCGCAGTCAGCAGCAGCCAGCAGGCGACCAGACGCGAGAGTGTTCGAGTGACGGGCGACATGGAAGATCTCCAAACTCAAAAAGGGGCCGAAGAGCAGCGGTCAACGCTCTTCCGTGGCGGGGACAGGCTTCGGCTTCTTGCCGAACAGCGTTGTGCGGGATTTGGATTCTGCCTTGGCCTGCTGGACAATCGGCTTGGTATCATCGTCTTCCGTATATCTCAGCCGAGCGGAGACCGGGTTGACCAGCGGATCACGGATGATCCCCGTGTTGGGATCGGGTGCCGGGGGAGGTGCCGGTGGAAGACCCGTATCCCCGCTTGGTGCCGGAGGCGGCGCGGATTTCGGGGAATCGTTGGGAATACCGAACATCGTCGGCTGCTTGGGGTCACTGAAGAGATCGTCGGGGCTTGGCAGGCTGCGCAACGGGCCATGTATGGCTTCGGACTCACTTTCGATGAAGTGCATTCGTCCCATTTCGACTTCCTTGATGGTCTCTTCATCCATCGGCCCGCTGATGATTCGCGGAGTCAGGAACACCAGCAATTCGACACGGCGCGTGGTCCGCGAGTCGTACCGGAACAGGCTGCCCAGCAAGGGGATGTCCGCCAGGAACGGGGCCTTGTTTGTGAACGCTTCATCCCGCGTGTTAATCAGACCGCCGATCACCACCGTATTTCCCGTCGGAACGCTGATCGTCGTCTGCAGACGGCTGATATCCAAGATGGGCGACGAAACGACCTTGCCCGTGGCGTCGGTCGACAGCGGCACGCCCTGCTGACGGTACTGGCTGCGCTGTGCGTACAACTGCATCACGACATTGCCGTCGGCGGTGATTCGCGGCATCACCTGCAACTGCACACCGGCGTCCTTCTGGGTCACCACCGGTGTGTTGACTCCCGTTGTGCCGTTGGCCGTGAAATTGGTGATCACGGGAATCTGCTGGCCGCTGAAGATTTCGGCCATCTGGTTGTCGAGTGCGCGAATCTGCGGCCGGCTGAGGACTGTGATCTTGCGATGTGCCGACAGGGCGCGAATCAGCACGTTGACAGCATCGGATCCCGCCGACAGCACGAGACCTCCAAATCCCAAGTCACTGTTCACGCGTCCCAGGGAGAAGTTGGTCAATCCCTGCGCGGCGACAGTGCCTGGGACAGTCGCGAGGTTGTTCCCGAGCGGCAAGCTCGTGTTGTTGAAGTTGAATCCCGGTTGTCCCGACTGGGACAGAATTGTCTGGTTCGTCGTCTGGAGGCCTGTCACGGCTGTCGTCGTCGACGTAAGCACGACCGGTGGATCCTTAATGCTGCGGTTAAACAGGATCGGGTCCTGGAAACCGAGTTCGATGCCAAACTCGTCCGTGTTCTGCAGTTCGACCTCCACCAGCAGGGCCTGGATGACGACTTGGCGCGGTTGCGCGTCCAACTTCAGGATCATTTCTTCGATGCGCTTGAAGTAGCGCGGCGTGGCGCTCAGCAGCAGGCTGTTGTTGGTGGAATCCGGGACGACCACGACTTCTTTTTCCATCTGTTCCACCGAACTCACCAAGTTTGGGTCGGCGGCCTGGGTAATGTCTCGCTGCGTCTGATAGAACTGCGCGATGGACTGCGCGATCAAAGTGGCCTGGCTGTTCTGCAGTCGGATCACAACGTTTTGGCGGGCGCGCAGGTCGCTTTCATCCAGGCGCAGCAGGATTGCTTCCACAACCCCCAGCGCCTCGCGGGCGCCGACGGCGATCACGCTGTTGGTTCGCTTGTCGACCGAGAATTTCAGCGGGACCAGGCTGCTGCTGGAATCGCCCGCGCCATCCATGGCAAATCCCAGGTTCTGGCGCTGCTGGTTGCCACCCTGGCCCTGGCCTTGACCCTGCTGCTGGTTGTTGAACAACGCATTCAACTGAGTCACCATCAACTCGGCATCGGCGTTGGCCAGCGTGAAGACTTTGATTTCCGACACCGTCGACGCCGGGCGATCCAACTGCTTGACCAGCTCCGCGATCAGATTCATGCTCGTGTCGGAAGCCGTGACCAGCAGGCTGTTGGCGTGGGAGTCGGGTGTGATGCGGATGTCCGCCAGGATGCCCGAACGCAGCTTGTCGCCGCTGCCGCCCGGATTGAACAGTTGCAGAACCTGCGATTTCACATTCTTGAGCTGCTCGTCGACCTGGCCGGGGTTCAGCCCTGTTTGACCGCCACCCTGCTGAAGTCCCCCTCCTCCTCCCGAGGTTGGTGGTGCGATCACGCTTTGAATCGCCGCATTCAGGACGGCGGCCAGTTCCGTGGCAATGGCGTTCTTGAGTGGAAAGATCCGCAGCGTGCTGGTCGCTTCGGGATCATCGCGGTCGATCTTGCGAATCAACGCCGAGATTTCGTCCAGGTCGCGCGGTTGAGCCCGGACAATGAGCGCGTTGGCTCGAGCATCGGCAATCACCAGCACCTTGACTCCCAGGTTGATTCGCTCCAGGTAGAACTGTGTGAGCAAGGTCTCGACTTGCGTGGCAATCGCGGACTTCAAATGGAAGACCTGGAATTCGGTCTGCGGATCGACCGGGCGGTCCAGTTCCTCGGCCAGATCCAGGATCGCCTTCAGGTCGTTCTCGGGAGCGATGATCAGCAACGAATTCGGTTTCGTGATCGGCAGAATGGCCGCACTTTGCCGCGCTTTCGTCGCCGCCGGGAACCTTGTCAACCGGTCATAGACGGTTGTCAGCAGGTCAGACAGCGATTCGGCATCGACGTTCTTCAAGTACAGCAAATGGACCTTCGGGGCGGTCGCTTCGCTGAGCTTTTCCAGTTGCCGGATCACCTTCATCACCTGCTCGACGTCCGCTTTGTTGCCGCGCAGAATCAGTGCGTTCAAATCGGGGACGGCTTCAATGTTGACTTCAGCCTTCAGGTTTCCCAACACCTCGCCCAGTGCCGGATTGATATTCGAAAGTTGGCCGCGGCCGATTCCATCCGGCTGCGCCTGGGCAACCCACGGTGCCGTCGGATCGGCCTGCCGGGCCTCGCGCAGTCGTGCGATTTCGGCCGGCAACTGGTCCGCGATCTGGCAGACGTACTTCGAACTCGCGGTGAGCTGAACCGGATCCTCCTCTTCGAACGGACGATCCAGCATGCGGAGCACCTTGACGGCCGCTTCGGATTCCCGCTGCGATCCGTCGATCAGCAGCTCGTCGTTGGATTCATCGATCGCAATCGTCAACACGGTTTCGGTTCGTGGGGCGGTGTTGTCGGATTCGGCAGGCTCGGCGGGTGTCGTGATTCGGAATGCCGGCAGATGATTCCGGCCGGATGAAATCAACTGAGCACGGGGCTTGAACGTGCGATAGATCTGTCGCGACAGTTCAACTGCCGTCCGGTTCCTCGGTCGGAAAATGACTTGCGCGGCGTCGGCCAGAGGGTCGTCAGTTAATGTTGCGGGGGCGACCCCTTCAGTCTTCGACTCTTCGTGCGCGATTTGCCGGACGGGCCTCAGTTCGTTCTGTGCCCCCCCCTTTCGTACCGCCGGCTTGGGAGCGGCTTCCGAGTCGGAACCGGACTTGGCAGTCTCGTCCGGGCGAGTAATCGATTCGACTCGACGCACGAACGGCAACGGAGGATTGAAATCCGTCGTATTCGAGATGGAAGCGGCCTGTAATTGTTCCCGCTTCGACGGCAATACAGCGGGCGCATATTGCGGGCGCACCGTAGGCCGGTCGAGCACGATCAGAAAATCCCCCTTTTCGATCAGCGAGAATCCAAGGGGCTCAAGTTCCTTGTTCAGAATTCGAACCGCGTCACGCCGATTGTACTTGGTCGAATCCCGACGACTGAATCGTCCCTTCGGAACGTGATCCATCACTAGCTCGGACTCAGTCGCCATGGCGAGATCCTGGAACACCTTTGGCCAGGAAGCCGCCGTATAGTTGAGTTTGACCGTGGCTGTCTCGGCCTCGTCCGATTCCGTTACCGACTCTGGCACATTGCCGGATGGCTGATTCTTCTCCGATTTCGTCGTCTTCGTGGCGGCGGAAGCCAGCGGCGGCAATGGTGTGTCAAACCCCCCACCCATCGTCCAGAGAAAGACCGACGAGGCCGTCGCCAGTGACAGACTGTGGATCGCCAGCGACATCGGTCGGAAGACGGGCCGTCGCGAAGCAGGGTTCTGGTTCATGCTTTGCCGATTCCAATAAGTGATCAACCTGGTGGGATTCGCCCGGAAATGTCGGCGCAATCCCACCAGTCGATGCTATCGGCAAAGTCGACGGGCTCCCTTGACGTCAAAAACCCTTCATTCACCCCAAATTAAGGTTGCTGAACAAGAGTTAGTCACAGGGGTCAGCGGTCAGGGGTCAGCGGTCAGCGGTCAGCGGAAATGTGTGTCATAATACTCATTAGTCCCATCAATCCCATTATTTCATCGCGCCGTGATGCGCTTCGGCTCAAAATGCCGATAGGCATCGAGCGATGTTGGCCCCACTGTTGGAAACTTCAACAGTTGTTGCACCAGATCCGCCATCCGGCTGTGACCCGCAGCAGACAGGTGAATTCCGTCGACAGTCGATCCCTGTTTCGTCAGAACGCTCAAAAACTGGCGGCGCGGAATCAGGCGGACGTGATACTGACGCGCCAAGCGGCGCTGGATTGCCACATAACGCATTGCCAGTGGAGGCAACGGCAACTCAAACATCACCGCCTGCCGCTCCGGCTGCTGAGAAAGCGCAAGCAATCGATCGAGATTCTGCTCGAATTCGGCCAATGGCAACCCTTCGAGCAGGTCATTGCCGCCAATCTCGAGCAACAACACATCGCCGAACTGTGAGTTCAACAGTTCCACCTGGCCAAGCGCCGATTTCAGCGTCGCGCCCGGTTGCGAGGCGTCCAGTATCCGGGCGTCGACCTGACGTGCCAATTGCTTGGGCCAGGTGTCTTCCCCGTCGTTCAAACCTGCTGTGATCGAATCACCGACAACGCACAGTGTCTTCACCGTGGAGACCGGACTACGAAACCAGAGATACGGAAGTTCGCTCAAAATCCCGATCAGCGCGATGCCCGCCGCGCAGACTTGAAAGATGCGCTCGCGGCGCGCGATCAATTTGGCATCGGCAGAGTCTGCCGATTGGCGGCTTCGCCATTGGCTGATCCGCCAACTCACCAGCATCGCGACAAAAACGACGAACAGGAGCCAGTTCACAGGTGGCGGATCGGCAGCGGCCCAGATCAGTCCGAGTCGTGAACCGATGATCAAACATTGCCGACACCGGCCCTGGACGTTCAACAGCGCCAGTTGGCAGATGCCAAACCCCAGCAATCCGCATAGGAAAGCATCCCCACCGGCAAAGTGATACATTGCCCAGCGCAGTACGACGTTTGGTTCTGCCATCGAGTGCCGTTGCCCTCACGGTCGAGGCTCGAATTCAAGCCCATTCAAAATGCACTGGAACTAGTGTACACGTCCTGTAGAATCCAGAGTAGAAACTCGCTCTTCAATGAATTTAGTTTCATTGCGGCTTCTCACGAATGGAACAGCCATGCCGATTCACGACTGGACGCGAGTCAATCCCGGAACGTTCCACGACTTTCATGGGTCGTGGATCACGCACATCAAAGAATCGCTGAACGAGGGACTGTTGCCAGCCGGCTACTACGCCATGGCCGAGCAACATTTCGATCAGATGGTTGCCGATGTGCTGACCCTGCATGTGGGCGATCAGGAAGATTCGCCTTCCTCATTTGGCGATCCCCGCGCGGTCGCGGTCGCCGAGGCACCGCCTCGAATTCGCCACAAGATGGTTGCACAGGCGGGGTCGCTTCATCTTCGCCGAACAATAACGGTTCGTCGTGCCAGTAATCACCGGGTGGTCGCCCTGATCGAAATCGTGTTTCCTGCCAACAAGGATCGAGTCGCCAGTCTTGAACAGTTCGTCGACAAGGTCTGGTCTGCGCTGAAACTGGGGGTTCACGTCCTTGTCGTCGATCTTTTCCCGCCATCGACGTCCGATCCAAATGGCCTGCATGGTGAAATCTGGAAAGCCTACGACTCCGAACCGTATACCCTGTCACCGGAACAGCCGCTGACCCTGGTTTCGTACACCGGGAGGCGATTACCAGACGCCTACATCGAACCTGTCGCCGTGGGTGACATGCTGGTCGATATGCCCCTGTTCCTCGACCCCGACTGGTACATCAACATTCCGCTGGAAGAAACGTACCAGACCGCCTGGCGAGGCGTCCCCAAGATCTGGCGGGATGTGATTGACGGCGGGCAAAGCAACGCCCCCCCATTTTCACTGAAGTAGTTCCAACGATGTCGTCTGCGTAGATTTGTCAAATTCAATACGAAAGGCATCAAAGAAAACGCTTCGTCCAAGTAGTGACGTAGTTTCGCAGTCTGCGAAACAAATTGGAATAATCAAGCTGCACTCCGCATCCGGCACAACGACTTCGATCTCGTGAATTCGCGCCGAAATGGCGCATTCTTCACGAGCGGAAATGCCATGCAACACGATCAGGCGACCCGATTCCCAATTGAGACCAAGTTCATCGCAACGCTGACGTGATGACATGCTGATGTCAGCACCGCTGTCGATGATAAATGCCTCTTCGATCAGACAATCGCCCTCGCCAATCAACATCACCGTCAACGCAGGCACAAAGTCGGCGACTTCGCCGGCGGGATTGAGACTTGCCAACCAGGGCACGGTGAATTTCATCAGCGGATCATCCAACGGTTTTCAATGCGATGCACAATTACGGTTGCTCGGTCCAAATTGGCGATCAGCGGCGCAAGTTCCGCTTGTGTTGGTGCTGCCGCTATGATCCGACAATCACGTGCGGCAACCCATTGTCCCGCAAACGGAACCATTTCCCTGGCAGTCAAGTTCCATAACCAAACCAGAGTCGGTTTGTTTGATCGCAGGATCTCGGCTTGGCGCATTGTTGGCGTCCATTTACGGACGACGGGCTTCGCTTCAATCATGGTTCATTCCTCTTTCATTGTTTGACCACGATCTTACAGCACAATCGAGGCCGAGGTGTTCTGACCGAAGCAGCTGTGCCATCCAAGCCCCGCAATGATAAAGCACCGCAATGATAAAGCACCGCGATGATAAAGCACCGCGAGGTGATTCGCGAATTGCCATGCGCTGTCGATCGCCGTCGCAGCAATGTGATGAGAAATCCGGTCATGCCCGGCTAGAAGTCGCTGACCACGTTGCCGTCGTTCCGGGAACAGACGTTTTGATACGTCGTCAGGTTGACGTTGACGCTGACGAACCGGACGGAACCATCCCCGAGCAGCATGTGACAACCGCCGATATGGTTGCTGCCAGTGCCGCTGGACGATTGTTGCGGAAGTGTGATTCCCGAAAACAGCACTTGTCCTCCCGAATTCGACTGATTGGAAAGCGTGACCACACCCATGTTCACGACGGCCGTCTGGTCGGGGACAGAGACTCCCAAGGTGCCGTTTCCCAATCCTTGCTGCCGTTCACCCGCCAGAAACGTGCTCGTCGTTCCATCCACCATGTCGCGAATTGCGATTTTGCTGTTGATGAAAAAAATGCCGTTGCCGGGCGACGGGGCCAGGTTTCCATTCCCATAGTTTCCCATGTAATTCGCCTTGACCGATCCCGTTGACGCTGCCATTGCGGAAGGATTCCACGATCCTCCGCCAGCAACACACGTACTCGGTGAATTGTACGCGGGCAGGCTGCAGGTTCCGCTCGTAGTGCTGGCGGAATTGTAATTGGAATAGCCGTCCGACAGTGGATCGGAGGGGCATTTCCACGCGGACAAACTCAGCACGACAGAACCTGCCGGGACCGCCGAGAAGTTGATTGAATTGTAGAGCGCCGCCTGATCCATGTTCGGCAGGATCATCGCGCTCCAGGCGTACCCGGCATTCGTCGTCACCGCGCCGACGACATAGCCCGGAGGAAAGGCGCCGAATGTGTCGTGATACGAATGCAGCGCCAGTCCGATCTGCTTCAGGTTGTTCTTGCACTGCGTTCGACGGGCCGCCTCGCGCGCTTGTTGAACGGCGGGCAACAACAGCGCAATCAAAACGGCAATAATGGCGATCACGACGAGCAACTCGATCAGCGTAAACCCGCGACGCCTGCGAATGGGTTGCATTTTGGATTCCTTCAATGGAAATGAATCACGAAAAAAAAGAAAGCATGAACCGTCGAAGTGGCATTGATAAAGGCCTGCGGCGACGCCGAGGAATCAACAATCATCGTACCAAAATCGTGGAAATATCAAGCCCCATTGTCAAGAGTGACTTTTCCAGTGCCATTGCCAACTGGAACTCGACGCCGCGAAATAATGTCATGCCGGGTACTCCAGCTTGCGGAACCGCCAACTGCCGAAGGCAAAACTGAGGCTGCCAAACAGCGCCAGCACGCCGCAGCATTTGCCGACGAGGAACATGTTCGGGTGATCGCGCGTGAGGAGTTCCTGATACGCAATCAAGGCCCAGGCGTGCGGAGTGGCCAGGCTGACATTCTGCATGAACATCGGCAACCAGTCCCGGGGCATGTAGCAGCCGCTGATCCCCGCCAGCACGACGACGACGAACGTCGAGTACGAAGCCACCTGCGACTCGGTGTGAATGAACGTGGCCAGCAGCAACCCCAGTCCCGTGGCCGACATGGACGTCGTCAAGATCACGGGCAGCAGCATCCAGGGATCAGTACCCCAGGACATTGCAAACAGCACTTTGCCGGACAAAAACAGCAGGAAGCTTTGTGCGATCGACACAAAAAAGAACGGCAGCGTCTTTCCCAACAGCAACTGCACGGGACTGATTCGTGAGGCTTGGATTCGCCGGAGCGTCCCCAGCCCCCGTTCGCTGATGAACGAACTGGCCATGTAGTTGACGAGGAAAAATGCGAACATCACGATGAACGCCGGGACGAGCGTTTGATAGATGATTGCGGAACCGGACTTCACCGGCGCGCGCGGCAATGGCGCGGGGGCCGTGTCCGACGCCGCCTCTTCCTTCCGGCGTTCGATCATCCGGTCAATGATGCGCGACATGATTCCGTTGCGCCGGGCCACTTCCGGTCCGACAACTCGCAACACGGCCGACAGGACAACGTATTGCATCATTTCCGCCACGCTGACATACGCGGCGCCGCTTTCCACTTCCAAATCGAGTGCCGACGCACCCTGCATCAGTTTCCCATGTTCGGCGTCGAGAACATCTCCCAGGTCCAGGTCCTCGACCCGGTTGTGAAAGTCCTTCCCCAAGATGACGACCACGCTGCTGCGCCCGTCCTGCAGGTGCAACTTCGCTTCGTCGCGATCCGAAATCTTCTCGACCTTCATCCCGCCAATCGTCGACAGATTGTTGAAGACGCGCTCCGCAATCTCGGTCCCGTCCTCATCGACGAGCCCAATCTTGAGCAGCTTCAATTCGTCGCGAGTCGTCAGCAGCCGGCCTGTCGACACACCCAAAATGGCGATGAACACCACGGGCAGGGCGAGCAGCGTGAACGCGGCCCCCCGGTCCTTCACGATCAGCCGCAAGTCCTTGATGGCAATTATCCAGGCACCCATTCAATCCCTCAATGTCCGCCCCGTCAGGCTCAAAAAGAGCGTTTCGAGGCTGGTTTCCTGTGCGCGGATCCCCAGCAGAGGGATCTTCGCGCTTTCCAGAAGTTCAAGGACCCGGCGCAAATCGCCGGGGTGCGCCTTGGATTCCAGGCTTTCCTGGATCAGCAGGCTGATGCTTCCGTCCGGATCCGTCTGCACCTTGGCGCTGGAGCCAAGTCGCGCAGCAAGATCCGGCGGGAGCGATGGAACTTTGACGCTCAGGTCGATTCGAGTTCGGTCCAGCAAGTCGTCGAGCGTTCCTTGTTTCAGCAGGCGACCGTGGTCGATGATTGCCAGGCGATCGCAGATGGCTTCAACCTCTTCCATGTAATGCGAGGCATACAGGACTCCAATCCCCTGTTTGCTGAGCGCCCGGACGCAGTCGAGCAGATTGGAACGGGACTGCGGGTCAATTCCGACCGTCGGTTCGTCGAGCACGACAAATCTTGGCTCGTGCAGCAGAGCGATGCCGAAATTCAAGCGCCGCGACATCCCTCCGGAAAACGTGTTCAAAGTTTGATGGGCATTCCGCGCCAGACCGGTGACCTCCAGAACGTAGTCGATCCGTTTCTGCAATCTGCGACCGCGAAGTTCATACAGCCCTCCGAAGAAACGCAAATTCTGCATCGCCGTCAGTTCCGGATAGATCGCCAGTTCCTGGGGGACCAGTCCCAGATACGCTCGCATGTCGGGGTTGCGAGGATTGTATGGCTGTCCGTCGAAGGTGATCGTGCCGGCATCCGCCTTCAGGAGTCCGACGATCATCTTCATACTGGTCGACTTGCCGGCCCCATTAGGACCGATCAGGCCGAAGATTTCCCCCTGCGCCACGTGAAAGCTCAAATCGTCGACCACCGTCTGGTCGCCATAGCTTTTTCGCAGGTGAGAGACTTCCAAACCATTCATGTCAGCGTTGTCTTGCGTTCGAAACCATCCATCTGCTACCTCTTCGAACCCTGAACCAGCGGCGAAGGAGCACCGGAAGCATACCCGATGCTGGTCGACTTGTCGCGATTGACGCCCGCCAACTGCAGGGCCAATGCCTTTTTCAAAATGGACAAGTTGAAACGTGGCGCACGCGACCCGCGTGCGCCATGCTGACTGGACAACGCAAACTTCCGAAGTCCTTGAAGACTTCGGAAGTTTCGACGTCAGCATGGAGATTCTTACCGTGAGAGAATGTTGCAGTTGTCCGACACAACTGCCAAGTTCAAGCTGAAATCCACG
>Ga0206999_10061_pt1 | contig 27067 bp, 22 predicted proteins | sample Alteio_BWMinCont_92_FD_153482 | JGI IMG/M metagenome (GOLD analysis project Ga0206999, IMG submission 153482) | Enriched cells from forest soil in Barre Woods Harvard Forest LTER site, Petersham, Massachusetts, United States -... | ecosystem: Environmental > Terrestrial > Soil > Temperate forest >...
TTTGCGGGGTGGCAAGCGCAGTGGGCCCGTCCGGCAGGACAGAGTTCATTAAGTAGCATCCGAATCCTCGCCCCCGCGCAACTCCGCCAGAATCTCCCGATCCTCCTCGCCGATCTCGATCTTCTCCAGCAGGTCCGGCCGGTTCTCCAGCGTCTTCTTCAGAGCCATCCTGCGCCGCCATCGCCGGACCGCCTCATGGTTCCCACCCGCAAGCGCCTCCGGAATCGGCACTCCCATAAACTCCGCCGGCCGCGTGTAGTGCGGATAGTCCAGCAACCCTCCCGCTCCATACGTCGAACGCGGCAGCCCATCGGCCGAGATAGCATCGCCCGCCGTATCCTCTGCGCCGAAGCTCTCAAAGCGCGACGAGTCAGGATTCCCCAGCGCTCCCGGCAGCAGTCGCACTACCGTATCGACGATCACCGCCGCCGCCAGTTCGCCGCCCGACAAAACATAATCCCCAATTGAAATCTCGCGGTCGCACAGCAGCTCATTCACCCGCTCATCCACTCCTTCATACCGCCCGCAGATGATGATCACCCTCTCCGTCGCCGCCAGTTCCTGCGCCACCGCCTGAGTGAAGGGCTGCCCCTGTGCCGACAGAAGAATCACGGTCTCCTTCTGCCTCTCCCGCTCTGCCTTCGGCGCAATCCGCAGCGACTGCACTGCATCGTAAATCGGCTGCGCCTTCAGCACCATTCCCTCGCCCCCGCCAAACGGTCTGTCGTCCACGGTTCGATGGCGGTCGTGCGTAAAGCTGCGCAGGTCGTGCGTGGCAATGTCGACCAGCCCCGCCGTGCGGGCGCGCTTCAGTATCCCGTGGTCGAAGGGGCCGGTGAAGAAACCAGGGAAGATCGTAATGATATCGAAGCGCATAGACGATGGTTACCGCATAACCCGTGATGATTACTGTATAGCCAGTTGCGCATGACGCTGCTGATTGGACCTTATCACTTGAAAGTTGTAGGGCCGAGCGAGCAATTTCACGGAAAATCTTAATTGTGATGCTCTACCCTTTTGGCAATGTTCCAAGGCGGTTCCGGCGAAAGAAAAAGGCTCAGTCATGCTGCAAATAAAACTCGCCATCGCCCTCGTGACGCCATTGGCACTTTGCTGCGCCGTTGCCGCAGCACAAAACCAGCCGCAGAAGCCCAGCGCCGCTAAATCCGCAGCATCCACGCAGGTCAAAGTACAAACGCCAACGCCTCCTCGACCTCCAGTCAAGCCCAAGCCTCGACACGCGGTCACCGTTGCCGACGCAGCGACCCAGAAGACCTCCCCGGGACACAGCGCAGCCTCCGACATTCTGCCCACGGCCTGCCCCACGCCGGTTTATGCCGTGCCTCCAGGGGATATCTATGGCCCCTACGTTCCATACGTGCCTCCCATCGGCTGCGCCGCGCCGACCGCTCCGACGGTGAGTAGCAGCGCCTCGCAACCGAACTCCTCTGCTGTACAGAAGCCACAGCCTGTCAGCCTTGTTAACACATCATCGTCTCCACCACTCAACCTGGCCCCGCCCACCAGCAGTGATCTCGCCCTGACCCCCGAGGCCGCACCATCAACCAGCGATTCGCCCGCCGAAGGCGGATATATTCGCACGGTTCCTCTGCATCGCGCACCAACGATAGATCCGGAACTTAGGCCGTTCCGCTCCTGGGCAGTCGGCTTCAGGGCCAGCACGCTCGGACTGGGCGTCGAATTCGCCACTCCGCTCGCAGGCCGAATCAATCTCCGCTCCAGCTTCAACCTCTTCGCATTCAACGATCCCTACAGTATGGACGGACTCAACTACGATGCCAGGATGCACCTTCAATCCAGTCAGACCACTCTGGACTGGTTCGTCGGTGGCTTCCACATCAGCCCCGGCTTCTTGTACTTCAAGAACGCCATGTCAGCACCGGTATTCGTCGGCCCCGGTCAGACCTTCGTCCTTGGTACCCAGACCTTTCTCAATAGCGTCGATGACCCAGTCACCGGCTCGTCCTACGTCATCTTTCCCCGCACCATTGCCCCGCTGCTTCTGTTCGGGTATGGCAATCTGCTTCCGCGCCATGGCGAACATCTTTCGCTTCCTGTCGAAGTCGGCGTCGCCTACACCGGCGCTGCTCAAATCAACGTCGACCTCAACGGGACCGCATGTGTCACCAACGGCTGCGTTAACTTTTCACAAAACGCCGACGCCCAGAAGTTTCTAAAGCAGGAGGTCCAAATCCTCAACGAAGATCTAAAGCACTACCCTGTCTTTCCCATTGTTTCTCTGGGACTGGCTTATCGCTTTTGATCTTCGCTGTTCCCGCCAGCACCCGCTGGCCGATTGACCTCCACCAAACCCTCCGGCAGCGTCATGTCGATACGTTTCGCCTCCGTATCCACACGCACCAGAAACGCCTTTGCAAACGGAAGAAGAATCTCATCCGCTTCAAGCGATCTCACAACCAGCAGCGGAGCAGCGTCGCCAAGTCGCCGCCCCCCATCTGCGGTCATCGCGAACTGCACGTCCTCCACCACGCCCACCGCCAGTTGCCCGTCAAAGACAGTACAGCCGATCAACTCACTGATATAAACCGACTCATTATCCAGTGGAAGGCGTTCCTCGCGTGGAACAAGGACATCCTTTCCGGCAATCGACTCAGCGTCTGAGATCGTGTCGATGCCGGCAAACTGCAGCACCACACGCCCCTCATTCTTGCCCACCGGCAGCCAGAACGCTACGACATCAACCGGCCGTGCCTCGGCCTCTCGCCCTTCGAAACCGGGCGCAGCGAGAAACACACGCCTCTGCTCATCGAAGCGTTCGGGAAAATCGGTAAACAACTCCGCCAGCACCTCACCCTTGCGACCCTGCGGCCGAAGCAGATGTGCCAATACGATCCATGCTGGCGTGCTTTGCATCATAAGGCAGAACTCAACGACAAGTCATGAAGCGAATGCATCAATGAGATCATGCCAAGACGCTGTTTGTTATCGGCTTCAGCCCGATGTCGCCGGCGGATCACCCTGTTCCACGATGTCCAGTGAGAACCGATGCTTCAGCTTCATGCTCGCTGCACTGAGAATGGTTCGCATCGATCGCGCCGTTCGACCCTGTTTCCCAATGACTTTGCCAACGTCACTTTGGGCTACACGTAATCGAATGACAGTGGAATCGCCCTCTGCGATAGCCTCGACAGAGACGCCGCTCGGGTCATCGACCAGAGCATGAGCGATCTCGGTTACAAGTTGCGTCATGTTCTTTACAGCATTTTCCCCTGAAGGAAATTGCGTAGCCTCAGTCATCACACACACCTTCGGATTCGGGAGTCACGAAGAAACGCTCAAGCCTTTCCCTTAGCCTCGTCTGCAGCGAGATCTTCTAGGAAGGCTAAAACGAGCGAAACACCGGTCGCAGACAGTCCGGCGATCAGGCCGAGCCTGCTGCTTTGCAAGGTCAGACGCTTAACTCTGCAATACTGAGGAGTTTACGTGAAACGAGGAACAGGACGCACAGTAAGAATCTAGTCCGGCATCTATCTTTGGGAACCATCATGATGTTCCCAAAGTCAGCCGTAACCTGGTGACCTAAGCTGCAGTGGCTGCTTCGGCCGGTTTCTGCGCCATCAGCTTGCTGACGCGCTCCGATAACTGCGCCCCATTGCCGGTCCAGTAATCAATACGGTCGCGCTTAAGATCGACGGTCGCCGGGTTCGTGCGCGGATTGTAGGTGCCCACCACTTCAACAGAACGGCCGTTACGGGCGCGATCCTTCTCAATAACAACGACGCGGTAGTGGGGTTGCTTACGCGCTCCAACGCGCGCCAAACGGATCATCAACACGGGCAATGCCTTTCAAAACATGGTTAGTTTGAGTTCCAGAGGGGCTTCGCCGTCCTTCATCGGGGACACAGGACGGAGATACATAACCCAACATCTAAGTATCGCGGAAAATGCGGCTTTTCGCAATGCATAAGCCCAAAAAACACGGCGATTTAAGCAGGAAACAGGAATCGCAGCACGTCCCCAAAACGGTCTGACCAGGCGCGCTCATCGTGAACCGCCCCCTGCGCCGTCACATAAGCGAGGTCCACTCCCCTTTGCCAGCCGCGTTTCAACAGCAGGCGGTCCAGCATATCCGTATCCCGCAGATGCTTCGCCCCCTCCGCTGTTCCCATATCCAGCCATATCCGCAGATCGGGTTTCGTCGCCTGCTGCTCAATCGCATTCAGAATACTGCGATGATCCCACCACAGCGAAGGCGACATCACCGCCAGCTTGCCGAACACCTCCGGATGCGCGAAACCCACATAAAGTGAGATCAACCCACCCAGCGACGACCCGCCCAGGCCGGTATTCTTCGCCTCCGGCAACGTCCTATATGTGCTGTCGATCCACGGCTTCAACTCTTCGGTCAGCAGCCGCCCATAGCTCCTTCCCTCGCCCCCTCCCATCTTGAAGTCGCGCGTAGGCGTGTACTCCGCCATCCGACGAAGACCAGTGTTGGCGATGCCCACCAGAATCAGCGGCTCAATCTCGCCCGCCTCGGTGAGCCGGTCTGCCGTTGTATTGGCATTCCACGTCTTGCCCGCAATATACGAGGTGCGTCCATCAAAAAGATTCTGCCCATCCTGCAGGTAGAGAACAGGGAAGCGGCGTTCTTTCTGCTCCAGATACTGAGGTGGCAGATATACCGAGACCGCCCGGTCATCCGGCAGAATCTGGGAATGAAACTCATGCACGCTGTACCGAGGATTCGTGTCGAGCTGGTCGGGCTTGGATTTTTGGTTCTCTGCGATATTCTCTCTACGACTCAAATCGCTCGCGGAACTGGCGGAGATTGATCCGCGCTCTGGCTCCAACGCAGGCTGGAAAGAGGATGGGGTCTGTGATCTCAATGGCTAAAAAGCGGCTCCCGTAAAGTACGATGGCATCAGACTAGCAGAGGGAAGACAAATGAAACGCGAATACCACAAATGGTCTTCCCCCGCCCTCGGGCGCGACATGGAGTTGCTTGTTTTTGGCCACGCAGGCCTTCCCGCCCTCGTATTTCCCAGCTCCTGCGGCAGCTTCTTCGAGTTTGAAGACCGCGGCATGGTCAACGTCGTCCACGATAAGGTCGAACACGGCCGCCTGCAGCTCTTCTGCGTTGACTCGGTGGACTCAGAAAGCTGGTACAACCGCGCCGTATCTCCGCGATGGCGCATCGCCCGCCACATGCAGTACGAGCAATACCTGATGCAGGAGGTCCTCCCTCTCATCCGTCATCAGAATCAGTCCTCTCAGCTTGCCGCCATCGGCACCAGCTTCGGCGGCTATCACGCACTCAACATCGCCCTCCGCCATCCCGACGTCTTTACCGCCATGCTCTCCATGAGCGGCGCCTTCGACACCTCCAGCTTTCTCTCCGGCTACTACGACGACGACTGCTACTTCAACATCCCCATGCACTATCTGCCGAACACCAGCGATCCCTGGTATCTCCACCGCTACCGGCACAATAAGTACATCCTCGCGACCGGCGTGCACGACCAATGCTGGAACGCGAACGAACGCATGGCCCAGATCTTGCGCGACAAAAACATCCCCTGCCAACTCGATGTCTGGGGTGACAACACCGGGCACGACTGGCCCTGGTGGCAGCGTATGCTGCAAACTTATCTCTAGCCCCCCGGTCTCGAACGAGCGAACTGTCCCGCAAATTGGTAACTATTTGGAGGATTACGTGAAGAAGATTGGTGTTCTTTTTGGTATGGAAAACACCTTCCCCGGCGCACTTGTCGACCGGATCAATGCCATGGAGATCGATGGCATTAAAGCCGAGTTCGTCTGTGTCGGCGGCGTACGCATGGCGGAGCCATCCGGCTACGCCGTCATCGTCGACCGCATCTCGCACGACATGCCCTTCTATCGAGCGTTCCTGAAAAATGCGGTGCTCACCGGCACCCAGGTCATCAACAATCCCTTCTGGTGGTCCGCCGACGACAAATTTTTCAACTTCGCCCTCGCCACCAAACTCGGCGTGGCCATCCCAAAGACTGTTCTCCTTCCGCACAAAAAATACCCTCCACAAATTAACGAGCGCTCTCTGCGGAACCTTCAATTTCCCCTCGACTGGGACAACATCTTCGACTACGTCGGCTTTCCCGCCTTCCTCAAACCCCACGACGGCGGCGGCTGGCGCGACGTCTACCACGTCCACAATCGCGACGAGTTCTTTCACGCCTACGACCAGACCCGCGACCTGTGTATGACTCTCCAGGCCGCGGTCAATTTCAAGGAGTACTTCCGCTGCTACGTCGTCGGCCAGTCCGAGGTCCGCATCATGCCCTACGACCCGCGCCGCCCGCACGAGCACCGCTACGTACTCGACGCCCCCGAATACGACAAGAACCTCCTGAAGCGAGTAGAAAAGGACGCCCTCACCCTCTGTAAGGCCCTCGGCTACGATCTCAACACCGTCGAGTTCGCCGTTGAAGACGGCATCCCCTACGCGATCGACTTCATGAACCCCGCCCCCGACGCCGACCTCCACTCCGTAGGCAAAGAAAGTTTCGACTGGATCGTCAACGCCATAGCAAATCTCGCCGTGAAGAAAGCCCAGAATCCAGCCAAGCCCGAACTCCGCTGGGCCTCCTTTCTCGGGGCGTTGGCACCAAAGAAAGCCGCGGCTAAGTCAGCCGCAAAAGATGCTCCCAAGAAGGCCACGAAGAAGGCCATCAAGAAAGCTTAACTCTATGAGCTTGGAAGTCTGGGTAGGTTGTGTTGAAGTTCGGCAGCTTCCTGGGACAGATCACAAGATTACGTTGTCTGGGAGAGGAGCTTTCACATGGGTCACATGCTGGGCCAGTGACGCTGCAAGTTTCGAGAACAAAGTGTCTGAAGTAGTGGGTGACTATGGTCTTTTTATTGTCGATGTAGAAAATATGATGCCCTTCGCCAAAGCCGAAACGAAGAGTATCGTTACGATGAATTGTTAGAACAGTTCGGGGATACAAGCAAGAATGAACAATTTTGCATCTATGGGACCCTCCACGACTACACAGGTGATCACTGAGAGTTGCGTAGGGAAGATCTGCCTTTATCCGTTCAATCGGTGTTTATCCGTGTTAAGGTTTTGTATTCGTAAACGAGGCCACCAATATGCGCCCCACCTTCACGCTAGGCATCGAAGAGGAATACCAGACCATCGATCCTGAAACCCGCGACCTCCGCTCGCACATCGCGACCGAGATGCTCGCCAAGGGCAAGCTCCGCCTCGAAGAGCGCGTCAAAGCCGAGATGCACCAGTCCGTCATTGAGGTAGGCACCCGCGTCTGCAGCAACATCCAGGTTGCCCAGGAAGACCTCTTCGACCTCCGCCGCAACATGATCGCCCTCGCTGAAGAGCACGGCCTCATCCTCGTCGCCGGCGCCACCCATCCCTTCGCCGACTGGCGCGTCCAGGAGATTTACCCCGACCCCCGCTACGCCCAGGTAGTCGAAGATCTCCAACTCGTCGCCCGCGCCAACCTCATCTTCGGCCTGCACGTCCACGTCGGCATCGAAGACCGCGAAGCCGCCATCCGCATCATGAACTCGCTCCGCTACTTCCTCCCCCACATCCTCGCGCTCTCCACCAACTCCCCCTTCTGGCTCGGCATGGAGACCGGCTACAAAAGCTATCGCGCCAAAGTCTTCGAAAACTTCCCCCGCACCAATCTCCCCGACAGCTTCTCCAGCTACTCCGAGTTCGAAAACTACGTCAACCTCCTCATCAAGACCAACTCCATCGACAACGCCAAAAAAATCTGGTGGGACGTCCGTCCGCATCCTTTCTTCGACACTGTCGAAGTCCGCATCTGCGACATCCCTCTCCGCGCCCACGAGACGATCGCCATCGCCGCACTCATCCAAGCCACCGCCTGCAAGCTCTGGCGCCTCCACTCCCGCAACATCGACTACCGCCAGTACTCCCGCGCACTCTTAATGGAGAACAAATTCCGAGCCGTCCGCTACGGCCTCGACGGCAAGATGATCGACTTCGGCAAACAGATCGAAGTCCCCGCCCGCGAACTCATTCTCGAATACCTCGCCTTCGTCGACGACGTCCTCGACGAACTAGGCAGCCGCAAAGAGATCGCCTACATTCACACCATGCTGCATCAAGGCTCAGGCGCCGACCGGCAGCTCAAAGTATTCCGCGAAACCGGCGACCTCAAGGCCGTAGTCGACTACATGGCCGCCGAAACCAAAGCCGGCCTCTAGCTCCGAGCCTTCGCCTCTGCTCCAGCCTCCGCTCTGGTCCTAGCAATCCCGACCCTGAGCGCGCCGAAGGGGAAGGATCCCGAGACTCTTCCCCAACCCATACCTCTCGAACCTTTCAGCCCAAACCGTTCCGCCTTCACTCCAGCCACACCAAGCATCACAATTCTGTGAAATTCACAGGAAACCTATATCCTAGACAAGCAAGCTTCACCCGAAAGATGGACACAATGGTTGATCAGGCAATACCCGTAGCACCAGACCTCCGCACCTCCGCCTTCCCCGCCGAGTTCACTCCTGGCGCACGAAACGCCGTCACGACCTGCCTGCGCATCCAGCCAAACGAAAAAGTAACCCTCATCACCGACGAGCGCTGCCTCACCATCGCAGCCTCTATCGCCGCCGAACTCGAGCGCATCGGCTGCACCTGGAACGCCTTCGTCCTCGAATCCCTCGCCCCGCGCCCCCTAATCGAAATGCCCGCTGCCGTCCTCAACGACATGGAGTCTTCGCAGGTCAGCATCTTCGCCGTCTCCGTCCAGCCCAACGAACTCCACTCCCGCATGCAGATGACCGACGTCGTCAACCGCCGGCGTATGCGTCACGCCCACATGGTCAACATCACCCCCGAGATCATGACCCAGGGCATGCGCGCCGACTTCCTCGCCATCGACCGCCTCTCACAAGCAGTCCTCGACAAGGTCCGCGCGGCCACCTACGTTCGCGCCACGACCCCAGCCGGCACCGACATCCACGCCCAACTCAACCCCGATTACCGCTGGTTCAAAACCTCCGGCATCATCAGCACCGAAAAGTGGGGCAACCTCCCCGGCGGCGAGTGCTTCACCGCGCCCGGCGAGGTCAACGGAGTCTTCGTCGTCGACGGCGTCGTCGGCGACTTCCTCTGCGCCCGCTACGGCATCCTCCGCGCTCATCCCCTCACCATCAACATCGAAGCGAACCGCATCACCCGCGTGGCGTCTTCGAACAAGGAACTCGAGCGCGACTTCTGGGCCTACACCCACACCGACGAAAACTCAGACCGCGTCGGCGAGTTCGCCATCGGCACAAACATCGGCGTCGAGCGCGTCATCGGCAACATCCTGCAGGACGAAAAATTCCCCGGCATCCACATAGCCTTCGGCGACCCCTACGGCGCCCACACAGGAGCCCCCTGGAAATCCTCCACCCACATCGACGTAGTCGGCCTCGAGTTCAGCATCTGGCTAGGCGCCGCCGACGGCGAAGAACAAATCATGCGCGACGGTCAATTCCTTCTCGAAGCCTAAAGCGGATCACCTCGAACAGTTGTCATTCTTACCGTGAGCTTGTCAAAAAGGGGAGAACCTCCGCATCTGTCTTTGCTTTTGTTGTGGTGGTTCTTCTGTTTGTCATTCCGCAGCGCAGCGGAAATCTGCTGCTCTTTTTCTGTCTTTGTTCTTGCCGTCATCCTGACCCTGAGCGAAGTCGAATGGGGAAGGATCCCGAGATAAACAGAACAGCCCCAGCCTTTCAACCTTTCCTGCCACAAAATTCCGACAGTTTCAGGCCTCGCCTCAAATCATTTTCACGCGTCGTTGTAGCCTCAGACCCCGCCCAAGCGTCCAATGCAACTATGGACAAGAAACAACTCGGCAACTCAGACTTACACCTCTCTCCCATAGGTTTCGGAGCATGGGCCATCGGCGGAGGCGACTGGGCCTTCGCATGGGGCGATCAGGACGACAACGATTCCATCGCAGCAATCCACAAAGCCCTCGACCTCGGCATCAACTGGATCGACACCGCCGCCGTCTATGGCCTCGGTCACTCGGAAGAGGTCGTAGCCCGCGCACTAAAAACCGCCTCGCACAAACCCTACATCTTCACCAAGTCCACCATGGTCTGGGACGAAAAACGTGAAGTCACCAACTCCCAAAAGCAAATCCGCCGCGAGTGCGAAGCGAGCCTCCGCCGCCTGCAAGTCGAAGCCATAGACCTCTACCAGGTCCACTGGCCCAAGCCCGACGAAGATATCGAAGAGGGCTGGTCCGTCATGGCCGACCTGCAGCGCGAAGGCAAAGTCCGCTGGATCGGCGTCTCCAACTTCAGCGTTGCTCAAATGGAGCGCGTCATGAAGATCGCTCCCATCACATCGCAGCAGCCGCCCTACTCCATGCTCAACCGCACCTACGAAGCCGAAAACCTCCCCTTTTGCAAGGCCCACAATATCGGTGTCCTCAACTACGCCCCCATGCACTCCGGCCTGCTCACCGGCGCCATGAGCAAGGAGCGAGTCGCCAATTTTCCCGCAAACGACTTCCGCCGCAACGCGAAGAACTACCAGGAACCCCTCCTCTCCCGCAATCTCGCTGTAGCCGACAAGCTCAAACAAATCGGCACCCGCCACAAAGTCTCCGCCGGCGTCATCGCCATCGCGTGGACGCTCCACAACCCGGCTATCACCGCAGCCATCGTAGGCGGTCGCAACGCCAAACAGGTCGAAGGCGTCATCCCCGCGGCAACCTTCCGTCTCACCGAACCCGAGTACGCCGACATTAACAACTTCCTCGCTGCGCACCCAGCGCCTTGAACCGGCCTGCATTCGTTGAGATTGCGGTTGCCTTTATTCGACCAATTTAAAAGTGTGTCATTTCGACCGGAGCAGCGCACGGTATCATCGTGCGCTGCGTAGCGGAGAAATCCGCTTTTGTCCTTGCCTTTGCACTTGTTTTTCTACAAACATCTTTGACCGCAGCAGCTACACTAACTCCCATGCTGCAGCCCTACCGCGACCAATTCAACGCGAACTTCACCCCAGCGAAGTACACCGATCTCGTCACCCGCCTCACCCGCCTCACCCGCACCACGATCGAATTCCGCGTAGCCGAAACCCCCTGCTTCTTCCCGCAATCTCTCCTCAAGGAACTGGCCGAAACTGGTGCGACCCTCACCCATCGGCTCCTCGACAACCCCGCCTACCTCCACGCCTCCAACCAAACCATTCCTGACCAATACCGCGTCCCCAACGACAACCCTCAGCCCAACTTCATGACCGTCGACTTCGGCCTCGTCCGCAACCCCGACGGCACTCTCTCTCCAAAGCTCGTCGAGCTCCAGGCCTTCCCCTCCATCTTCGGCTATCAGGACCTCCTCGCCCATCAATACATTGACACATTCAACCTGGATCCCAATCTCAACTGTTATCTAGCCGACATAAGCGAACAAGGGTACTGGCGACTTTTAAACGAAATCATCGTCGGCGACCACGACCCGGAGAACGTAGTCCTCCTCGAGATCGATCCCGACCACCAGAAAACCCTCCCCGACTTCCACGTCTACGAGGACAAGCTCCACATCGCCACCGTCGACATCGCCAAACTCCGCAAACAAGGCAACCGCCTGTTCTACAAACGCGAAGGCCGGGAAATCCCCATCCACCGCATCTATAACCGAGCCATCGTCGACGAACTCGAGCGCAAAAACATCCAACTCCCCTTCGACTACCGCGATCCGGTCGACGTCGAATGGGCCGGCCATCCCAACTGGTACTTCCGCATCAGCAAATTCTCCTTGCCATTCCTCAACCACCCTTCTGTCCCCAAGGCCGTCTTCCTGGACGACTGGTTCGCCCAGCGCAACATCGAAAGCCTTCCCGATCAACGCGAAAGACTCCTCCTCAAGCCGCTCTACTCCTTTGCAGGCAAGGGAATTCAGTTCGCCCCCACTGACGAAGATCTCAACGCCATCCCCGCCGCCGACCGCCATCTCTATCTCCTTCAGGAACGAGTCACCTTCGAGCCCACCATCCACACTCCCCACGGCCCCACTCAGGCAGAAATCCGGATCATGTACCTCTGGCCCGACGGTGAAGCATTGAAACCGGTTATCGCGCTCGTGCGACTCGGCCGCGGGCTGATGATGGGTGTCGACCACAATCGCGACAAGCAATGGGTCGGCAGCTCCGCCGCACTCACCTCTCCGTGGTAGCCTGCTTATTCAGAAAAATGTGGAACTGGCTGTTGACTGGGGTACACTCCAGTGTGTTACTAAAGGGTTCAGCACGGGGCTGTCATCCCAATGAAACGGTAAGAGGAGGAGCGCGTGGCTCAGTGGCAAATGCCAGTCGGAGAAAATCCAGTTCGCACGGCAGTACGTTTTCCTATGAGACTCGCTATCCGTCTTCAGACTGATGAGGGTGAAATGGAAGCCATCACAGAGAATATCTCGGCTAACGGACTCCTCTTTGTGGGCGAAAAGCTTCCACGGTTGGAAAGCAGAATTGAATTCACCATCGCGATGCCTTCCGCTGTCATGGGGACAGAGAAGGACGTGACCATACATTGCATCGGCCGGGTCGTGCGCCACTATCTGCAAGGTGGCCAGAAAAAAGCCGCTGCGGTGATCGACGAGTACTTTCTAAAGGCCTGAGAATATGACAGTAGTTAATTTTGATCTAAACCGCGGCAACGAAGAAGACCTTCCGGAAGAAAGCGCGGCGCCAGTCGGCATCCGCATTATTCTCGCCGATTCGCAGGCCATCTACCGCGTCGGCATGAAGAAGGTCTTTGCCCTCGAAGACGATATTCGTGTCGTCGCCCAGGTAGAAACTCTCCCCAATCTCTATGCCGCCCTGCAGCGCTATCCCACAGACGTCGTCGTCCTCGAAGGTCAGCTCATCGCCGGCACCATAGACGCCATCCCCGAACTCGTGCGCCAGGCGCCCGAAGCAAAATTGATCGTCCAGGTCAGCGAGGCCGACGAGGCCAACACCGTCGAACTCTACCGCCGCGGTGTCCGCGGAGTCGTGCCCCGCTCCATCTCCCCCGATCTCCTCGTCAAATGCGTTCGCAAGATCGCCGAGGGAGAGACCTGGATCGACAACCAGTCCATCAGCTGGGTCATCGAGGCCTATCGCTCCCAGGCCACCAGCCTCACCGATCCCAAAGTCCAGCCCAAGCTCTCCAAAAAGGAGTTGGCCATCATCAGCTGTATCACCCGAGGCATGCGCAACAAGGAAATCGCTTACCAGATCGGCACCACCGAACAGGTCATCAAGAACTACCTGCGCAAGGTCTACGACAAGCTCGGCGTCTCCGACCGCCTGGAGCTCGCCCTGTACTGCCTCCACCACGAGCTCCTGAAGAAGTACATGGTCGACTCCGACCCCGCAATGCAGCCCCACACCGAGCCCATGCAGCCCCTTCGCGCCAAGATGTGATCGACCCGAAGCGAGTCAAAGGGGAATAGCCCCGTATTGTCTCTGCTCCGTTGTTGCTTGTTCTCTTCTCTCCACCCCAAAAATCGTCATTTCGACCGAAGCGTTTCGCGTATTTTGTGAACAGCGTAGTGGAGAAATCCGCTTCTCCACGCAGAAATCGCCCGACCATCGCCGCGCCCCTTTGCCCTTTGTACTCGCCGCCTGTTCTCCTTTATTCGCAACAAATCTTTCATGGTGCGCCGGATCGGCCTCCTATAAGTTCCTGCCCCTTCTACTAATACTGCTAGTTACTTCCTTTCCATGCGACGGGCTAGACTCACGCTCTAACGGGCTAGGATTTGGAAACTCACGGAGAAGAATTCCCATGAAGATCAAGACCGCGAATGCGATTACATCAACGTTGCTCTGCATCCTCGCAGCAACCTTTGTGACAGGCTGTGAAAAGAAAGACGCTGGCGGCGCTGCGGCAGCCCCCAGCCTCGAAGACACCAAAGCGATAGCCGAGCAAGGCTTTATCTACGGTCTGCCCATCGTTATGAACTACGCGGTGATGAACGAGTACGCCGTGGATAAAAGCAACCCCCAATTCAAGGCGCCCTTCAACCAGATCAAAAACGAACCCCGCGTCTTTACCTACGAGGACACGGCCATTGTCACGCCAAACAGTGACACGCCTTACTCGTTTGTCTGGCTGGACCTGCGCGCTGAGCCGATAGTGCTCTCGGTGCCGTCGGTGGAAAAGAAGCGCTATTACTCGGTCATGCTCTGCGACGGCAATGTCTACAACTATGGCTACATCGGCAGCCGCGCCACGGGAAGCGAGCCAGGCGACTATCTCGTCGTCGGTCCAGACTGGAAAGGCGAGACCCCCCCGGGCATCAAGAAAGTCTTTTACTCGACTACGCCTTTCGCGCTCACCGGATATCGGACTCAGCTCTTCAATCCTGCAGACATGCCGAACGTCATCAAGGTGCAGTCGGGATATAAGGTACAGCCGCTCTCCGCGTTTCTCAAACAGCCCGCGCCCCCGCCCGCGCCGAAGATCGATTTCCTCCCGGCCACAACCGCGGGGATCAAAGACAACTTCTTCCAATATCTCGACGCAGCACTTCAGTTCATCCCGCCCGACCCTCAGAGCCAAGACATCCGCGCCAAACTCGCCAGCATCGGCGTCGGCCCGGGCAAGACCTTCGACTTCAAGGATCTCTCGGAGGCACACAAGGCCGCCGTCCTGGTCGGCATGAAAGAAGGCGACGACAAAATCGACAAATTCCTCTCCGGCGGAATCAAGGACATCAATGGCTGGAAAATCGGTTCCTTCATGGGCGACCGTGCTTTCTACAACGGCAATTGGCTGATGCGCGCCGCCGCCGCCAAGGGTGGCATCTACGGAAACGACGCGGTAGAAGCTACATATCCCCTCACCCGAGTCGATGCGAAAGGCGAAACTCTCGACGGCAGCAAGCACAACTACACCATCACCTTCCCCGCCGGACAACTCCCGCCGGTGAACGCCTTCTGGTCGGTGACCATGTACGACGGCAAGAGCCAGTTTCTGATCAAAAACCCGATCAATCGCTACCTCATCAACTCGCCGATGATGTCGCAAATGAAGAAAAATCCCGACGGCTCCCTGACGCTTTACGTCCAGAAAAACTCGCCCGGCAAAACACAGGAACCGAACTGGCTGCCCGCGCCCAACGACACCATCTACCTTGTCATGCGCCTGTACTGGCCGAAAGAAACACCGCCCTCTGTTCTGCCTGCCGGTTCAGGCACCTGGCAGCCGCCAGCCGTCGTTCAGGCCTCGTAGCGCACGTTCAATCGTCTCCTCAAATGTTCTTCCCTTCGCGAACATTTGAACTAATTTCGAAAGGAAAAATACGATGAAAGACAGCAAGATCCACGGCTCTATAGCTCGAAAATTCGGTTACGGCGGCCTTTTGCTCACACTCCTGCTTGCAGCGGCCGCGCCAGCCATCTCTGCCGACGATAAACCTACAGAAACCATCGACGCCCAGGCCATGGGTACCAGCACCCAGATGGGAAAAAATGTCGGTATCAAGGTGATCATCAACCGATACTCCACCCAGGAAGACAGACAGGTGCTCGTCGATGCCTTCAAAAAAGGCCAAAGCCAGGGTCTGGTCAAAGCCCTCCAGGACATGAAGCCAGTCGGCCGCATTGCCATCACCGGCACGCTTGGCTACGACCTCGCTTACATTGCCCTGATCCCCTCGCCCACCGGTCGCAAGATCCGATTCGCCACCAATCGACAGATCAGATTCGCCGAAGCGTATAACAACGGTCCCAGCATGGCCTACGATTTGACCGCCGGCGAATTTAACATCAACGATGCAGACAAGAACAAGAGCAGCGGCGTTCTATACCCTGCCTCACAGTTGATCATCAACAAACAGGGCCAGCTTCAGATGGAGCTTCGCAGAAATCCCTGGAAACTGGTCAACATCATTGACTGGAACAACGCAGGGACCAACAAGGAGAAGTAGTAAGAAACACCTTGGACAGGTCTCCCCGTTCGTTCTAGATGCGTCTGATTCCATTGCCTTTACTCTAGGCAGTAAAGATCTTTCTGCATTTTCTGCCCAGAAATCGCATGTCAAGCCCCCAAACCTTCTAACTCCCAGTCTGTCAGCAAGTTAAGCTTGGCATGTTAGTTCCGTTCACCACGCTATAATAGATATAGAGCAAAAAAAATAGCCCCGAGATCCCCTCGGGGCTATTTTTTTGATAACAGATACTTTGCAGGTAACATGATTGTTATGAAGACTTTGCAGTGCCACTATCGAGTAATTTGCTGAAAGCAGATACTTTACGCGAAACCGACCCGGGGGGAGGGGAACTGGCTAACAGCAACCTGACAAAACACCTCTAAAGAAGATGTATGCTTTTGCAGGCAAGAAACCGCCAAGAAGGAACACCATGGGAATCGCAACATCAACATTGAATCTGAACCAAAGCAAGCTGCATGTGGCCACACCGTACCTGATCGAACAAACCTGGGACGACTACACTCCCGAACAACACGCAATCTGGGCCGAACTCGTTACTCGCCGCATGCCCCAGCTACGCGAACACGCCTGCCGCGAATACCTCGACGGCTTCCACCAGATCGGCCTTCGCGAAGACAAGCTCCCCAATCTCTCCGAGGTGAGCGCGCTCCTGCAGCCGAGAACAGGGTGGCAGTCCACCCCGGTCAGCGGATTCCTCCCCGCCGCCGCCTTCTTCGAGATGCTCGCCGCGCGCATGTTTCCCACCACCACCTGGCTCCGCTCGCGCGACTCCATGGAGTACACCCCCGAGCCTGACATCTTCCACGACGTCTTCGGTCACGTACCCATGCACGCCCACTCCGTCTTCGCGAACTTTCTCGAAAGCTACGGCAAGATCTGTGCCGGCCTGATGGCGCGCCCCGACGCGCTCGAGCGCATGGGCCGCCTCTTCTGGTTCACCGTAGAGTTCGGCCTGATTCGCCAGGACGGAGAGATCAAGGTCTACGGCAGTGGCCTCATCTCCTCCCACGGCGAATGCACACGAGTACTAGCCGGCGGCTGCCAGGTCAAAGACTTCGATCTCGATGCCGTCCTCAACCAGGCGTTCCAGACCAGCGAGATGCAGCCTGTGCTCTACGCCGTAGAGTCCTTCGACCAGATCTACGAAGCCACCAAGGAGGCCGAAAAGAGGTTGCGATAGCAATCAATTCTCGTCCTGGTTTAAAAGTAAAAAGGGCTGCAGGGTTCAAAGCCTGCAGCCGCTTCGTGTGAATCAACTTCGGTAAGAATTACCGGTGTCCACCACCGCCGTGGAATCCACCACCGCCGCCTCCGCCGTGGAACCCACCTCCGCCGCCTCCGCCGTGGAACCCACCTCCGCCGCCTCCACCATGGAAGCCGCCGCCGCCCACGTAGCCGCGGTAGCCGCCACCATAACCAGGACGTGCATATCCGTAACCCGGTCGTCCATAGCCATAGCCGTAGCCGCCGCGATAGCCGTACACACCGCGGTATCCGTAGCCGTAGCCGCGATACCAGGGGCCGGCTCCGATAAAGATGCCACCATTAAACCACCCGGGTCCATAGTACCCGTAGGGGGCGCAAGCATAGGGATAATACCCGTAGTAGCCATAGGCGCACACCGGAGCGGGATAGCCGTAGCCCCCATAGACCGGACCACCGATTCCAATCCCCACCGAGACTTGAGCATGAGAGTAGGCTGCTGCAGGGAGCAACAGAATACTGAGCAAAGCGAGATAGCGGAAGAAGCGCATTTCGAATCTCCTAATACAAAGCCCAGTACGCGCCAGGCGTCAGGGACTTTGCCGAAATCCGGACCTTCAAGGCGTCCGGACTCCTATTTGATTGAACGTCAAAATCAGAAAAAGGTTGTGTTGCCGAAGATTGTCTGGCATCCTTGTGCAAACTATTGCGAATAAGCCTCCTGTGTCTGATCTTGCCACACGGGCAAGGTTCAATGGATTTGGGTCCGTTTCCCGCGGCCCTGCGCGTAACTGAGGGCTAACCTGTGTTTAGAATGCCTTTTCCACATAACGCATCGAAAGGCAGAAGAAAAAAGTAGGAAAAGAATTGGTACAAAAGGGTAAAATATTCCCACTTGTGCAAAAAAAATATCAGAATACTGCAACATTTAGCACCTGAACGCGATCCGCGTTTTGGCTCTGTGATTGCAGTACTCATTAGCATTCGTCCCTGATGCGGCCGAGTCGAACGAGAGATGTGTACCTAGGTGAAACGAATGCGACGCTTGACCTATCTATTGCTGTTGGTAATGTTTGTCAGCATTTCGGCAACGTGTGTTAACGCGTCTACAGACTGTGAACGATGGTTTGCAGCCTATCGAGCCGAACTGGCGCACTCGCGGAACCTGCAGCGCATAGCGGCCGCAAAACGCCGCGCCAGGTTATACGCCCAACGGAAGATCGCGCAGGTCCAGCCGAAACCGAAGTTGGTTCTTGCCAAGGGCCCACGGATGACCCGCAAACAGACGCTTCACCACTTCGATCTGGCCTGCGGTGTCCTGCCGGAAGACGCGGCAGACGAACCGGTTATCGGAGAGGAGACCCCTGAGCCTTATATTGCGCATCCCCTCAACGACGGAGTTGACCTCCTGCCCGCCGCTTTGGACGACATGATCGCAGAGGACGACGTTCCTCTCCCTCCTTTCACTGAGGGAGTTTCCCCCAATACTCCGTCAGGTCCATCAATCTATACGCCGCCCTATACAGGTGGACTAACATCGTCCGGGGGAGGGCAGCCCGGAAGCGGAACGACCGTGCCCCCCGTCATCCCTCCGGTCACCCCAGAGGTTCCAGAACCAGCCAGCTTCGTCTTGTTGCTGACAGGCATGGCCAGTGCGGCAGGCGCTGTCCGGCATCGATTCAAAGCCTGACTAATTCCTCAACCACTCGCGACCGGTCCGCCGGTATCTGGATGGCGTAGCCAATCAAAAGAATTACCGGCGCCGGACCCACGCCCTCATCCTCAACCTCCGCAAGGGTGGAGCTGTAAACCTGCTCATCGGGCGCAGTGGCCTTGCTGATCGCCACGCACGGTGTCGCAGCGTCGATCCCGGAAGCAATCAGATCGTCCGCCAGTGCGCGAAACTTTCGACCCGGCATATAGATCACCAGCGTCGCGTCTTCAGGAAACGCCCCCGTCCACTTCGGAGTGAGTTCCAGCTTTCCCGCCGCATGGTGCGCCGTGGCCAGAATCAGCTTTGACGCGGCACTACGATCCGTTAACGGCGTCTTCAGCCTGGCAGCGGCTGCGAACGCGGTCGTAATCCCAGGAACAATCTCGAAGGGAACATTGCCGCCACGCAGCGCAGCAATCTCCTCTCCCGCACGGCCGAAGATCAGGGGATCGCCCGACTTCAACCGAAGAACCGACCGCCCCGCCCGCGCCGCCTCGAGCATCAGCACATGAATCTCAGCCTGCGTAATGCGAGGCTGTCCGCAGCGTTTGCCCACGGGCGTAATCTCCGCCCCGGCATGAGCCAGCGCCAGTATCTCCTCCGACACCAGATCGTCGGGAAGGATCACATCCGCGGTCTCGAGAAGCCGCAGAACGCGAAGCGTAAGCAGATTGGGATCTCCCGGCCCCGCGCCCGCAAGGTAAACCGTGCCGGGTTCAGCAGCAGCGTTCACGGCTTCTTCTCCGGTAATGGATTCGTCGGCAAGGGATTGGTTAAGGCATGTTGACGGGCGAGCACACGCGAGGGACACCCCTCATACCCGCAGACCTCGCGCTGAGCGAGTTGGTGAAGCAGGCACTTCCGCTCGTCGTTCAGCGGCTCCATCTGCGTAACCTCGCGACGAAGATTGCCCAGGTCCGTCAGCCAGTCGCCGGCGTCGAGCGGAAGCTGCGCGTTGATCTCTTTCCGCAATCTCTGAGCGAGCGCAGGGCTCGCTCCGGCGGTCGAGATAGCAATCTGAAGATCCCCCCGCCGCACCACCGAAGGAAAATAAAAATCGCAAAACGGCGGATCATCCACCGCATTGCAGAGGATATCTTTCTCCGTAGCCTCCTTGTAGACGGCCCGATTGACTGCAGGATCATTCGTCGCCGCAACGACTAAAAAGTGCCCCGTCAGATCCCCTTCAGCGTACTCGCGCTCGAGCCATTCAATCTCGCCCGACGCCGCAAGATCAGCGATGCGCGGACGTGCCTTGGGCGCGATCACCGTAACCCTCGCGTGAGCCGCCTGCAGCGATTCAATCTTCGACTCGGCCAGATTGCCTGCGCCGATCACAATGCAGGGCCGTGCGGCAATCTTCAGGAAAATAGGAAAGAGGTCCATGGAATAAAGCTACTCTCCTGGCGCGTGCCGTCCTGCGCCGACCGGTGGCGCATCCCGCTCAACGGGGTCCACAACAGTACCTGCAAGCTGCGCACGGAGGCTGTCATCGTCCGTACGAGCGAAGTAAGCCCGCAGATCCTCATCAGGCTCCCGGGCGTCGAGATAGCCGCGCAGCAACCGCTCAATGGCATCGGGAACCTCGTCAGCCGCAGCCCGGTAGCCCAGCGGACGAGCAGTACGCGCGAACTTTCCGACCGCTCCTCCAACACAGAAGTAGAAGGCGTCGACCAGCTGCCCATCCTTCTTGATCTTCTTGCCCTCGAGCCCGATGTCGGCGATCCAATGCTGCCCGCAACTATTGGTGCAGCCAGTCACATGAAGTTTGATCTGCTGATCGAAGCCGGGAAGACGCTCCTCCATCTCGCTGACCAGCCATTTCGAGAAGCCCTTAGTCTCCGCGATAGCCAGCTTGCAGAACTCTGTGCCGGTGCACGCAATCGCCCCCCGCCAGAACGCCGAGACATCGACCTGCAGTCCAAGCGTGTTGAGCGCAACCACAAGCTCCGCCGTCTTGGCGTTGGGCACATTCACCACGATGATGTTTTGCATGATGGTCGTGCGCAGCTCGCCGTTGCCGTACCTCTCAGCCAGCTCAGCCAGCTGAATCAGCTGGTCACCGGAAACCCGCCCCCGAAGGACGCTAGCGCCGACCGACGATAAGCCTGGCTGACGTTGCGGAGCGATACCGATGTGGTCGCGGTAAACATCGTCCGGCACAACGTCTTCGGTGACAGGACTCGGATCCAGTTTGTATCCAAGCTTCGCTTCCAGCGCTTCGAGGAAAGATTCTGCGGTCCAGCCATGCCGCATGAAGAGGTACTTGATTCGTGCGCGGGTGCGGTTCTCGCGAAGCTCCTGCTGCTCGCGGAAGATCTCCGTCGTAGCATGAACTGCCGCGTAAGCCTGATCCTGCTGGATAAACGCCGGGATGCGCACCGCCAGGTGAGGCTCGGTAGAGAGTCCGCCACCGACTCGCAGCGTATAGCCAATCTCTTCTTTGCCATCGACCGTGCGCTTCATCGCCGTGAGCGCCACATCATTGATCTCAGGGTACGAGCACCACAGCGAGCAGCCGGTGACCGAGATCTTGAACTTTCGCGGCAGGTTGTAAAACTCAGGGTTTGCCGTCAGCTTATGCGCGATCTCCACCGCCAGCGGGGAAGCATCGATCATCTCATGGCCGTCGAGTCCCGCCAGCGGGCAACCAGTGACATTGCGAACCACATCGCCACACGCGCCCTTCGGACTGAGCCCCACCGCCGTCAGCGCGTCAACCACCTCTGGAAGCGATTCGATCGTCAGCCAGTGCAATTGGATATTCTGACGCGTGGTGATATCGGCAAGGTTCCGCGCATACTTCCTGGTAAGGTCTCCGATAACCCGCAACTGCGCGCTGGTAAGAATGCCGTTCGGCAGGCCGATGCGCATCATGAAAAACTCTGTCGCCTTGCCTTCGCCGCCCACGCCTCCTGTCGCGCCCACGCCATCCCCTTGCGTGTAGATGCCCCACCACTTGAAGTACGTCCCGGCCCACTCCGGCAGAACACTTTCGCGGCCCTCCCTGGCGAACTGGCGAACCTCGTCCCAGGCCTCCCAGGGATTCTTTGCGGCCTTCAACCGTTCGGACTTCTGGGCCTTTGTCTCTTTCACCACGGCTGCGACGGGAGCGCTCATTCTGGGGATCCTTATCGGGTAACAGCTAAATTTGTGGAAACAGTTAAAAAGAAAGACCCACCGGGTAAGTGGGTGCGGGTGGCTTCTGCTGTAGGATTCGGAACTTAGTCGGTAAGTCTCCGATTCAGGCATAGGCGACGGCGCACGCGGTCGCAACAACACATGCGACAGGCAGCGCAACGACATGCCATAAAACCAGCCATGCTTCAAGGTTAGTTGGGACACGCTCAAACGTCAAGGTGGGAATGCTGATTCTTCCGGCAAAGCTCCTGCAATCAGCAGCAGGGCTAGTCCGCCTCCGCAAGGGAGAACTTGTGCCGCACATCCGAACCCCGGACCCAGAAGATGACGTCCTCAGCGATGTTAGTGGCATGGTCGGCGGCCCGTTCCAGGTTGCGCGAGATGATGATCGCGTTGAGCGCCTGTCCGCTGACGACGGGATGCTGCCGCATCACCTCTACCAGCTCGGCCTGCACATCACGGTTCATATCGTCGATCTCGTCATCCATCGCCAGCACCGACTCAGCCAGCTTGGCATCTGCCTCCAGAAGCGACTGGATCGCCCGGCGGATCATCACCCCAACCTTCTCCCCCATATCCGGAATATCGATCGGCAGGGAGATCTTCGGCGAGTCGTGCAGAAACTGCGTGCGCGAGGCAATGTTGGTCGCCTGATCGCCAATACGCTCCAGGTCGCCATTGATCTTGATCACCGAAAGGATAAAGCGCAGGTCGATCGCCATCGGCTGCTCCTTGGCCAACAGGTCGTACGCCATCTCGTCCACATCGCGCTCAGCAGCATTGATAGCCTCTTCTATCTCCTTCACATGGTCGCAGAGGCTCATGTCTCCGGTAAGATACGCCTCCAGAGAGAGCGAAAGAGCCTGCTGCGAGAGCGCCGCCATCGCGAGGAGTTTGTCTTTAAGAGCAGCGAGCTGTTGTTGAAAATTAATGCGGGGCATGGGGAGCACCTCTGAAAAACCGTCTCTCTCTATTGTGACGTATAGAAGGCGAAGAGACGATGAATATTGTGAGCCCATGGTCCGTGCTTGATACCTCGCCCGGCGTCCGCGCCCTGAAGTGATTGAGACGATTCGTCATCCCGATCGGAGCGCAGCGGAGTGGAGAGCCTGCCCCTGAGCGAAGTCGAATGAGGATCAGCTATTCGCGTGCGTTAGCACTCAGCTGGGGCCGCGATTGTCTCGCTATTTAGAGACAGGAAACGAGCAAGAAGAAAGCTCAGCAGAAGCTATTGATAGAGCAGATACGGCTGGCGCCGCTTTTTAAACGCTGCGAGGTCCGTCGTCCACCCCTCCGCAATCTTTCGCGGATCTTCCTGGTTTTCAAGTGCCCTCATCGTATCCACATTCGCAATCAAGTGCTCTGCCTTTGCCATCGCGAACTCCGGATAAAGATGATGGAGTGCGCTGATCAGCTCAACTCCCAGTTCAGGCGAATCAAGCGCGCTCCTGTCCGTCACCGTAAATGAGATTCCCGGAAGCGTCTTGCCATGGAACGGAAAATGGTTCGCGTCTTCCGTCACTGAAAAGCTCGCAGGCGTAAAACGAATTCCTGGAATGTTCCGCGCCGTCAGATAAGCTACCAGCTGCGCCGAATTAATATACGGGGCGCCGATATGCAGAAACGGCATCACCGTCCCGCGCCCCACTGAAACATTCGTCGACTGCAGCAACTCCACCCCCGGATACACCACGTTTGCGGCCGCGCTGCGAAGATTTGGACTCGGATTGATCCACTTCAGCCCGGTGTCCTCAAAGTACTGCTCTCGCGCCCAGTTCCGCATTGCAACTACCGTAAGCTGCGCACGAATTGGGACGCGGACATTCGGCGATGTTCCGCTCGCCACCAGCCGTTCGCTGTTGAAATAAAGCGCAAGCTCGCCAAGCGTCATGCCCTCGCGAATCGGCAGCGGCATGTAATCCGTGTACGACTCCACGCCATTGTCCGACACCGGACCCTGCACCGCGACTCCACCAATCGGATTCGGCCGGTCCAGCACAATGATCTCGATCTGCGCCTTCGCGGCAGCCTCAAGAAAATATCCCACCACCGTCTGATACGTATAAAATCGAACGCCGGCATCCTGCAGGTCGATCACCACCGCATCCAGATTCTTCAGCGACTCCATACTAGGCCGCCGTTGCTCATCCTTCGCCCCATAAAGACTCACCACAGGGAGGTGAGTGGCCGCATCCGCTTCCTCCCCAATCTTCGTCGTGTCTTTCACGCCAAAAAGCCCATGTTCCGGCGAAAAAAGCGTCTTCACCTCGACCTCAGGAATACTGTGCAGCAGGACGTCAATCGTGCGCCGCCCCGCGCGATCAACTCCTGTCTGGTTCGTCATCACGCCCAGGCGGAGATGTCCGCTGTGCCGGCCGGCGACTTCTCGCAGCGTGCTGAACTCCGTCGCCTCCAGAACATCAATCCCGGTAAGCGTCTGTCCCTCCGCAACTACAGATGCCGCTTTGTCATAAAGATGAAGCGCCCGTGCCGCCGCAGTGGCCACAGCTCCGCGCAACGCCGAAATCGGCGGGGCACCTCGCGGGTGGATCGCGTTTGCGAGAATAACAACGAAAGTATCGCTGCCTGGGTCCATCCACAACGACGTCCCGGTAAACCCCGTATGCCCAAAACTACCAATCGGAAATACCTCTCCGCGTGGACGCGAAAACGCAGTGTTGATATCCCACCCAAACCCGCGTACAGCGACGCCAGTTGAGGTTTTACCATCAGCCGTGAAGATAGTCGCCCCTTCAACAGCGGTAGAAGGCTGCTCCGAGGTCGTCATCAGCTTCAACGATGCTTGCGTCAAAGGAAAAACGCTAGGCCTTCCGGCAAGCCTGTCGAGCAGCGCCTGAGCAAACAGAGCAACATCCGATGCCGTGGAAAAAACGCCGGCATGCCCGGCAACCCCTCCCATCCGGCGAGTTGTAGGGTCATGCACCGTCCCACGAAGAAGATGATCGAAGTCGGGATTCGTGGCTGCGCTACCTTCATTGTCATGGGCAGTAGGCGCCGTTTTAGGAATCCACAAGCTCGGCATCCATGTGTCGCCAACGCAAGAATGCTCCTCGAACGTTGCGGTCATGGTCTCTCCCTCTTTGGAGGGCATCACGAGGGCACGCAGCGAAATCGCAGAACCATAGACGATCTTCGGCCAGCACGCTTTGGCAAACGGAAGGTAGCGAGTGTGTGTCATTCCCAGCGGACCGAAGATATGTTCCTGCGCATAAACGTCCAGGGATTGGCCGCTAATCTCTTCCACGAGCGCCCCAAGAGTGATGAAGTTAATGTCAGAGTATTTGAAATGCGTACCGGGTTCAGAATCCAGTGTCGCATTCATCGCCCGTCGAATACCTTCAGCCTTGTCAGGCTCAGCCAGCCCCCACGAATCCTTCAGACTCACATCCTCCGGCAAGCCGGAGTAATGCGTTAACAACTCACGAATCGTCACGCTCTGTTTTCCGTTAACCCCAAACTCCGGAAGATACTTCGCCACAGGATCGTCAAACTGCAGCTTGTGCTCTTCGTGCAGTTGTATGACAGCCGTCGCGGTGACTAGACACTTCGTCAGCGAGGCCATGTCGAAGATCGTATCCTCGGTCATCGGTTCAACCGTTGGCTCAACCGCTCGATCTCCGTACGCCCGCTCGAAAACCTTTCTCCCACCGTGATTGATTAGAACGACGGCTCCCGGCAACTTCTTCGCCGCGATAGCCTGATCCACCAGCGTCGTAATGGAGCTGAAATCGTATTGCCCTTGAGCTGTCGCGGGACCAGTCTCCTGCGCTTCACAGCGCGTCCCCAGCAAAAACGGAACAGCCAGCACAACCGCAAGACCAACGACTTGCGCTGTCGACTTCTCCTGCCTCTTCCCCCGCGGCAACAACAGACTAGCCACCGACCCCACACCAAACGTTACGACCGCCCCAATCAAAACGTACCAGGTAAACGCAACATGCGGAATCGTGATCGGGCCAAGCGCAATGGGATTGGGATCGAGCCACAGCAGAAGATTCAACGCAAACCCGCAGATCATGCCCATGATGGCTCCCCCCTGCGTCGCATACCGAGTCAACGTACCGAGCAGAAAGACTCCAAGCAAAGCGCCGTACGCAACCGAAGCGATCGAAAGCCCCACCTCGACAACATGGCCTTTTCCCCCAGCGAAGACACTGTAAACCGCCACCGCAAACAGCACCAGAGCCCACACAACCGTACTCGACCGCGAAATCATCATGCGTTCGCGGTCATCCGCCGCAGGCCGCCAATGCAGATAAAAATCCACCACCGTAGTAGACGAAAGCGAATTCAAAGCCGCACTCAGGTTCGACATCGCCGCCGCAAGAATCGCCGCCACCAAAAGCCCCGCAACCCCAACCGGCATCTCTCGCACAACGAAGGTAGGAAAAATCCTGTCAGCCGAAGCGAACGCCATCGGATGAAGCCCATAAAAAACATAAAGCCCCGCGCCAATGAAGAGAAAAAGCGTGAACTGCAAAAAGATCACGCCTCCACTCGAGAGCAGCGCCAGCCGCGACTCGCGAAGATTCCGCGCCGCCAACATCCGCTGCACCATCAACTGGTCCGTGCCATGCGAGGCCATCGTCAAAAACATTCCCCCCAGCACCCCGGCCCAGAACGTATAGCTCTGCGTCAGATTGAACGCGAAGTGGAACAGTTGAAACTTACCCGCAGCCGCGGCGACCTCGTGGATCTGCGCCCATCCCCCCGGAACATGCGCCCCCAGCGTATAAATCGCCACAAACGTTCCGCCGATATAAATCGCCATCTGCACAACGTCCGTCCAGATCACCGCAGCCATCCCGCCCTCAAAGGTATAGAGCAGCGTCAGCGCCGAGATAATCCCAATCGACAGCACATCGCCCGTCCCGATCGCAATCCCCACCACAATGCTCACCGCAAACACCCGCACTCCCTCCGCAGCAGCACGCGTCAGCAAAAACAGTCCCGCAGTCACCTTATGCAGCGTATGGCCGAAGCGCTGATCGATCAGTTGATACGCGGTCAGCATCTGCCCCTGAAAATACTTCGGCA